>JAAIGF010106484.1_pt1 | contig 254420 bp, 223 predicted proteins | sample 6487441 | NCBI WGS metagenome assembly JAAIGF01 (sample SAMN13974129, study PRJNA590717) | phyllosphere metagenome | biome: pepper field; feature: multiple bacterial spot infested pepper fields; material: pepper leaves; isolation source: leaves from pepper fields | host: Capsicum annuum ... | reverse complement strand
TGGTTGACGAGGCAGTGCAGATTTACAATACAGAACGGCCTCATCTGGCCCTGAAAAACAGAACGCCCGATGCGGTGCATCGGGCGTTTTGAGGCCTGTCGGCCTACCTGAACAGGTGTAAACCTATTTCAGGACTAGACACCTTGTCCAGGCCTCTTCGCGGGTGAACCCGCTCCCACAGGTTCGCACCCCACGCTGTGTGCGTTTACCCGCGAATCAGGCCACGCTGCGTTCGGCGGCTGGCGCTTCCACCATCCCTTGCCGATACAAGATCAGGTAGTAAGAACCCAACCCGATCAACCAGCAGAACACCGCCGTCCAGATGTTGTGCGAAAGGAAGTGCGCCCCCTGCATCATCCTGCCTGCCGACAGCACCGACCCGGCTACAAGGGCCACTACCAGCGCCAACCGCGCCAGGCGTGGCTTGCGATCACGCAACATGAAGAACAAGCCGAACAGGCAGAACCCGGTCGCTGCATGCCCACCCGGCCAGCACAGCCCTGGCTTGTCGGTAGCCGGCCGTGGCTCCAGCAACTTGCTGTAGGTTTCCGTCCCGCCAAACTGGGTCAGGCTCCAGGGGCACTGCACCTGGGTCACCTTCTTCAACGGCGTGACAAACGCCGTGGACAAGCCCAGCGCCAGCACCAGGCAACCCAGCTCTCGGCGCCAGCCAAACAGGCGCTTCCAGAACAAGCTCGCGGCAAAGGCCAGTAGCGATATCAGCCCCAGCAGGATCACCACCTGCTTGACCCGGTCATGCATGATGTTTTCCAGCAGGTAGCTGTGGCGGCCAATGAACTGGCCGGCAATGGGGTCGAAGAACAGGTTGGCGATGTCCATGTCGACCGAAGTCAGCTCCAGCAGGATCAAGGCCAGTGCGGTTGTCAGGGGAATCCCCAGATACAGCCAGTAGTTGATCGGGCGAGGACGGGGGCGTTGCTGCATGGCGGCTCCAGTGCGCGAAAAAGATCGTGCATTGTCCTCGGGCCGCTATCCTGTGTCCGTGAAGGATCAGTGAAAAAACCGTCAAGTTCGGTGAATTTTCCCTGGGGCTGGTGCCGTGCAGGCATAGGCCTTAAGCTGCGCCTGCCGCGCACCACAGCGAGAAGCGCCGCACAGGAGAAACCGATGCGCATTCTTTTGGTTGAAGACAACCGCGATATCCTGGCCAACCTGGCCGATTATCTGGGCATGAAGGGTTACACCGTCGACTGCGCCCAGGATGGCCTGTCCGGTCTGCACCTGGCTGCCACCGAGCACTACGACCTGATCGTGCTCGACATCATGCTGCCTGGTATCGATGGCTACACGCTGTGCAAGCGCCTGCGCGAAGACGCCCGCCGCGACACACCGGTAATCATGCTCACGGCCCGTGACCAGCTGGACGACCGCCTGCAAGGCTTCCGCTCCGGTGCCGACGACTACTTGCTCAAGCCGTTTGCCCTGTCCGAGCTGGCCGCGCGCATCGAAGCGGTGCTGCGCCGTGCCCAAGGGGGCGGGCGACGTACCCTGCAGGTGGCCGACCTCAGTTACGACCTCGATACCCTTGAAGTTACCCGCCAGGGCCGCCTGCTCAAGCTCAACCCGGTCGGCCTCAAGTTACTGGCGGTACTGATGCAGAAGAGCCCACACGTTCTGCGTCGTGAAGTGCTGGAGGAAGCCCTGTGGGGCGACGACTGCCCTGATAGCGACAGCCTGCGCAGCCATGTGCACCAACTGCGCCAGGTGATCGACAAACCGTTTGAAAAACCGTTGCTGCATACCGTCCATGGCGTCGGCTATCGCCTCGCCGAGGGCCGCGATGGAGTTTAAGCAAAGCCTTGCCCAGCGCATCATCATCGCCTTTGCCCTGATGAGTGCGTTGGTGGCCGGGGCCTTCGCCTTCGGCATTGTCGCTACTGTGCACCTGGTTGAAGAACGGCTGATCTCATCGGTGTTGGGTGGCGACCTGCAGCGCCTGCTGCGGATGGACAGCGTTAGCGACTGGAGCCATCGGCCACGTCCGGACCAGTTGTTCTACTTCAGTGGCGGGCGTGACGACTTCGAGCTGCCCAAGGACCTGCGCCACCTCGACCGCGGCTTCCACGAGGTGTTCCGCGACCAGCTCTCGTACCACGCCATGGTCGAGATCGTCGATGGCCGCCGTTACGTGCTGCTGCAGGACCAGAGCGACTTCGAGGAGCGCGAGCGTGTGCTGTTCGCAGTGGTGGTGGTGGGCTTCGTGCTCAGCCTGGTACTGGCGGTCATCCTCGGCTGGCTGGTCGCGCGCCGGGTAATGGCACCCGTGATCCGTCTGGCGCGCCAGGTGCGCCATCGCGACCAGTTGCTGGGCCTGGCCCCGCCGCTGGCGCCGGATTATGCAGCGGATGAAGTCGGCCAGTTGGCCGTGGCCTTCGACGACACCTTGGGCCGGCTGCGCGACGCGCTGAACCGCGAACGGCTGTTTACCAGCGACGTCAGCCACGAGCTGCGCACACCCTTGATGGTGCTGGCCACTTCCTGCGAGTTGCTGCAGGAAAACCCCAACCTCGACACCCGTGCACGCAGCCAGGTAGAGCGCGTGGCGCGAGCCACCGAGGAAATGCGCGAACTGGTCAAGACCTTCCTGATGTTGGCCAGGGCGCAGCGCGACGAGGGCGCGGTAGCATCGCGGGCAACCTTGCGCGAGGTGGCCGACGAGCTGATCGGTGTGTGGCGCGACACCATCGAGCAGAAGGGCCTGACCCTGTATTTCGATGGCCACGTCAGTACCAGCTCGGTGCTGTACAACGCTACTTTCCTGCAGTCGGTGATGGGCAACCTGCTGCGTAACGCAGCGCACTACACCGATGGCGGTTATATCCGGCTGAGCCTGGAAAGCAATGGCTTCAGTGTGGAGGACAGCGGCGTGGGCATCCCTGAAGAACAGCGCGAAGCGATGTTCAAGCCATTCGTGCGCGGTGAGGAGCGACGCGGTGAAGGTCTGGGCCTGGGTTTGTCGCTGGTGCAACGGATCTGTGACGACCAGGGTTGGCGGGTTACCTTGACCTCGACCGTGCCGCACGGCTGCCGTTTTCATGTGGACCTGAGCAACACGGTGGCCAAGGGGGATCCAGACGCCCTGGTTGAGTAATGTGTTGTTACAGCTGTTCAGGTGGCCAACATATTTTTCACATCTGCATGACCTGATTCCAACGCTTGCCTACTTAATGTGTGCGCAATGGAATCTGGAGATGCCCAATGCGTAGCCCCATCAAGCTTGAATTTTCCGAGAAGTACGACAAAGACCATGCCCGCGAGTACTTTCTCAAGCATCAGGATGGGCTGGCACGACGCCTGTCCCACAAGCGAGATGAGCAACTGGCGCGTCGCGCCCTGGCATTGGCCGGCGAGCCAGGCCTGGTACTGGACCTGCCATGCGGCGCCGGCCGCTTCTGGCCGCTGCTGGCAGAAAAACCTAACCGGGTGATCATTGGCGCCGACAACTCCGAGGCGATGATTGAGACCGCCTGTGCCGCGCAACCGCCAGAGGTGGTGTCGCGGGTACGGCCTTTGCAGACTTCGGCATTCGACATCGATTTACCGGACAATTCGGTGGACAGCATTTTCTGCATGCGCCTGTTCCATCACATTGGCGAGTCAGCGCACAGAAAGACAATACTTTCGGAATTTCAACGGGTTAGCCGTGATAGTGTGATCCTGTCGCTGTGGGTGGATGGCAACTTCAAAGCCTGGCGCCGTAAGAAACTGGAAGAACGCCGCAGCACCAAAGCCGAGCAGAACAATTACCAGAACCGTTTTGTGTTACCGGCCGAAACGGTTGAAGAAGAATTCAGGGCCGCCGGCTTCAGAATCCAGGAACGCCTCGACTTCCTGCCGTTCTATGCCATGTGGCGGGTCTATGTATTGCGTAAGGGGTAGTGTTTGATGGCTGTAGCCCAGAGTGGGGAGTCGCGGTTCGATTTTTACTGGCGCCAGCAAGGCGAGTGGGTCGAGGAGCCAAACCAGCGCCGCGGCGGCGAGAGTGGCGTGCAACGCCTAGACGATGGTAATGGCAAATTGCTGTATGCCAAGCGCCAGGTCGGGCATATCTACCGCAGCCTGCTGCACCCCTTTGGCCGGCCGACCGTATTGCGTGAACTCGATGCGCTGAACAGCTTCGAGCAACTGGGCGTGCGGGTACCGCGCATTGTCTTCTGTGGTGCCGAGCGCGATGCCGACCACCAGTGGCGTGCCCTGTTGGTCAGCGAAGCGCTGGACGGCTTTGTCGAACTCGACACCTGGCATGCCGAAGGTGCCCGCGAGCGTTATCCGCAGGTCGTACATGAGCGCATGCTCAAAGACCTGGCGGACAACCTGGCGCGCATGCACCTGGGCCACTGGCAGCACGGCTGCCTGTACGGCAAGCACGTATTCATCAAGGTGATTGGCGAAGGCGAGCAAGCGCGAGTCGAGGTGGCGCTGCTTGACCTGGAAAAGTGCCGGCGGCGCATCAGCTGCCAGCGCGCGGCGGGTAACGACCTGCGCCAGCTGCGCCGCCACTCGTCGCTCAATGACGCGGAATGGCAGACGCTGCTCTACTTTTACAAGATGGCGTTTGGCAGCGCTGTCAAAGGGTTAGGGTAATGAAACTAGAAATAGCTCGAGCTTTGTTCCTGGTAGTAGGCCTGGCGGTGACCACCGTGGCGGTGGCTGCCTGGGAAGAGCCGAGGCCGGCGGTGTTCAGCAAGGCTGAGATGGCCGACCAGTGTGCGGTGCCGCGGGATGTGAAAGCACAGCGGCACACCAAGGCCGAGCCGGACCAGGACTTGTTGCTGTTCCTGTTTGGCATGCGTCAAGGGTTGCGGCCATTTGGTTGAATCCGGTTGGGCTAGAAAAGCCAGAGGCCCCGCGATTGTGGGGCCTCTGGCGTTTTTGTGTCTGACTCGCCGGCCTCTTCGCGGGTAAACCCGCTTCTACACCGATCCGGGCAGCACCACAGACCAGTGTAGGAGCGGGTTTACCCGCGAAGAGGCCGGATCAGGTTAATACAGGCTCCTTGGCTTTAGCCTTATGCGCCAGCAAGGTATAGATACAAGGCAGCACAAACAGGGTAAACAACGTCCCAATCGACATCCCGGTGGCAATCACCGTTCCGATGTCAAAACGGCTGACCGCCTCGGCCCCGGTCGCGAGTATCAGCGGCACCATGCCGAACACCATCGCCGCCGTGGTCATCAGCACCGGCCGCAGGCGAATCGCTGCCGCTTCCTCGATTGCCTCGCGCACGCTCAAGCCACGCTCCTCACGGAGCTGGTTGGCGAACTCGACGATCAGGATGCCGTGCTTGCTGATCAGCCCGATCAAGGTCACCAGCCCGACCTGGGTGTAGATGTTCATGCTCGATATCCCCAGGAACAGGGGCAGTAACGCCCCACAGATCGACAACGGCACCGTCACCAGGATCACCAGCGGGTCGCGGAAGCTTTCGAATTGTGCCGCCAGCACCAGGAAGATGATTGCCAGCGCCAGGCCGAAGGTGACCCACAATGCACTGCCTTCCTGCACGTACTGGCGGGCCACACCGGCATAGTCGAAGGCAAAACCCTCCGGCGCTTCTTCGCGGGCGATGTCCTGTACGGTCTTGAGCGCTTCGCCCAGGCTGACCATCGGCACGCCCTGGATGATGGCCGAGTTCAACTGCTGGAACTGGTTCAGTTGGCGCGGCCGAGCGCGGTCGGTAAGGGTGATGAGGGTTGACAGCGGCAGCAGCTTGCCTTGGTCGTTCTTTACGTAATAGTTGTTCAGCCAGCCGGGGTTGTCGCGGTACGGTCGCTCGACCTGGGCAATTACCTTGTAGCTGCGACCTTCCAGGGTGAAGCGGTTGATTTCCGCCTCGCCGAGGAAGGTCGCCAGGGTGCTGCCGAGGGTGTCCATCGACACCCCCATCTGCGCCGCCTTGGCCCGGTCGATATCCACCACCACCTCGGGCTTGTCGAAGGCCAGGTCGATATCGAGGAAGGCGAACTTGCCCGATGCCTGGGCGCGAGCCTTGATGCGCTGGGCCACCTCCAGCAACGCCGGGTAGTCACCCGCGGTATTGATCACGAACTGGAACGGCAGGCCCTCGCCGGTGCCGGGCAGTGACGGCAGGTTGAAGCCGAATATCTGCAGGCCGGCGATTTCTTCAAGCTTGGCCTGTACCAGCGGCAGCAGCTCCATTTGCGTGCGCTCGCGTTCGTTCCAGGGCTTGAGCAGGAAGCCCCCGATGCCAGTTTGCACCCCATTGAAACCGTTGATCTGGAATGATGAGTAGTATTCAGGAAAGGCCTTGAACAGCGGGGTGAACTGATCGGTGTAGGCATTCAGGTAATCTAGGTTGGCCGGCTGCGGCGAGCTGCTCATCATGAAGATCACCCCTTGGTCCTCGTTGGGCGCCAGTTCGTTCTGGGTGAACTTGAGCAACACCGGGATCAGGCACAGGATGATCACGGCAAACACCAGCACCACCGGGCGGCTGTCGAGGGTGGCGTGCAGCAGGCGCTGGTAGCGCACCTTCAGGCGTTCGAACAGCTGATCGAGGCGGTGGGCCAGGCCGCTGGGGTTCTGCTCATGGCGCAGCAGCAGGGCGCACATCATCGGTGACAGGGTCAGGGCAACGATACCGGAGATGATCACCGCACCGGCCAGGGTCAGGGCAAACTCCTTGAACAGCGCGCCGGTGAGCCCGGTGAGGAAGCCGATTGGCGCGTACACTGCAGCCAGGGTGATGGTCATCGACACCACCGGCATGGCGATCTCGCGCGCGCCTTCCAGGGCCGCGTCGAACGGCGACTTGCCTTCTTCCATATGGCGGTGGATGTTCTCCACCACGACGATGGCATCGTCCACCACCAGGCCGATGGCCAGCACCATGGCCAGCAGGGTCAGCAGGTTGAGCGAATAGCCCATCATCTGCATGAAGAACAGTACGCCGATCATCGACAGCGGAATGGTCACCACCGGAATCAGCACCGAACGCAGGGCACCGAGGAACAGGAACACCACCACGATGACGATCAGTACCGCTTCGCCGAGGGTCTTGATCACTTCGTCGATGGAGGCTTGGATGAACAGCGTGGCGTCATAGGCAATCGACACGTTCAGCGCTGAGGGCAACTGGCCTTCCAGCTCGGGCATGATCCGCCGTACTTCCTTGATCACGTCCAGCGGGTTGGCGGCAGGGGTGGCCTTGATCCCGATGTACACCGACGGCGTGCCGTCGAACGAGCTGACCGTGTCGTAGTTCTCCGCGCCCATTTCGACCCGCGCTACATCGCCCAGTAGCACGCGGCTATCGCCGCTGGTCTTGACCGGCAGGGCGGCAAACGCTTCAGCCGACTTCAACTCGGTACTGGCGTTGATACTGGTGACCACGTATTCGCCTTTCACCTCGCCAGCAGCGGACAGGAAGTTGTAGCGGCGCACGGCATTGGTCACGTCGCTGGCGGACAGGCCGAAGCCCGCCAGTTTCACCGGGTCCAGCCACAGGCGCATGGCAAACACCTGGTTGCCGAGGATTTCCGCCTCGGCCATGCCTGGCAGGGTGGCCAGCTTGGGCTGGATCACCCGCGACAGGTAGTCGGTAATCTGCGGGTTGCTCATTTCCTTGCTGTAGAAGCTGATGTACATCAGCGCCGAAGCATCGGCGGCCTCTTTGCTCAGCACCGGGTCTTCAGCGTCCTGGGGCAGCTTGTTGCGCACCTCGTTGGCCTTGGCCAGCAGTTCGGTGAACAGCCGGTCGCTGTCTGCGCCGATGCGCGCATAGATGGAGATGATCGAGAAGTTCTGCCGGCTCACCGAGGTCATGTAGTCGATGCCTTCGGCGCTGGCCAGGCTTTGCTGAAGCGGCTGGGTGATGTAGCCCTGGATGGTTTCGGCGTTGGCCCCGGGGTAAGCGGTGGTTACCGTGATCAGGGCGTTTTCCATCCGCGGGTACTGACGGATCTGCAGTTTGTTCCAGGCCTGGAAGCCGAGCAGCAGGATCAGCAGGCTGACCACGCTGGCCAGCACCGGGCGGCGGATGAACGGGTCGGTGAACGCCATGCCAGCCTCCTGTCAGTCCTTGGCCTCTGCGCCCGGCTCGGGCTTGAGGGCCTGGTCCTGGCCGATGCGGATCGCGGCGCCGGGGGTGAGCTTCAATTGCCCCGCGGTGACCACCTGCTCCCCGGCCTGCAGGCCTTTGCTGATCACTACCACACCGTCACGGCGCTCGCCGGTCTGGACCGTGCGTTGTTCGGCGACCAGTTGCGGTTGGCCTTTGTCGTCGTTCTCCGGCTTGCCGTCCTTGTCTTTTTTCGGCGTTGCGACATACACCGAGTTCCCGTACAGGGTGTAGGTGATGGCGCTTTCCGGTACTACCACTAGTGGCTGCGGGTTGGGCAGCAAGATCAGCAGGCTGGCGAACATGCCGGGCAGCAGTTTGCCGTCCGGGTTGGCCAGGGTCGCCCGTACCAGCAGGTTGCGTGTGGTTTCTTCGACCTTGGGGTTGATGGCGCTGAGGCTGGCGGGGAAGGTCTGGCCCGGGTAGGCAGCCACTTGCACCAGCACTTGCTGGCCCAGGCTCAGCTGCGGCAGGGCCTGCTCCGGTACGTTGAAGTCGACGTACAGGCTGGAGGTGTCCTGCAGGGTGGCGATTACTGTGCCGGCGGCCAGGTATTGGCCGATGTCCACCTGGCGAATGCCGATGGTGCCATTGAACGGGGCATTGATGCTCTTCTTGATCTTCTGTGCCTTGAGTTGCTCTACCACGGCCTGGTTGCGCCGGTACTGGGAGGCAAGGCGATCGAATTGGCCACGAGAAATCGCCGAGTCGCCGACCAGTTGGCTGCCACGGCCGAAATCGACCTTGGCCAGCCCCAGGTCGGCCTGGGCGGTGCCAAGCAAGGCGGTTTCCTGATCATCATTGAGTTGCAGCAGCAACTGCCCGGCCTTCACCTGCTGGCCAGAGTCGAAGTGCAGGGTCTTGACGATGCCTTCCACCTCCAGGCTCAGCTCCACGCCCTGCAGCGCCTTGAGGCTGCCGACGGCGGGCAGGCGCTGTTGCCACTGGCGCTGTTCGGCCAAGGCTGCCGCCACGGTGATGGGCGGTTTGGGGGCAGTGAACATCTGGATCTGCTGGTAGATCGAAAAGGCCTTGTAGCCCCCCAGGGCCAGCACGATCAGCAGAACCACGGCCAACATGATGAGCATGCGGCGGCGCAGCATAGGTCCGGTTCCTTGGATTCGGTTGTTATTCGTTTGGACACGACAACGGGCGATCCTGCCCACGTGTGGATGGGGGAAGTATTGACTGTTTTTTGTAGAAAAGGTGTGAAATGCCTGTGCCGGCCTCTTCGCGGCTAAAGCCGCTCCTACACCGACCGCGTAGTCAGAGGCTCGCGCGGTCAGTGTAGGAGCGGCTTTAGCCGCGAAGAGGCCGGTACAGGCAACAAAATAATCAGACGAGATGCAGGTGATTGTCCCAGAAGCCGGACGGCAGGTTCATCGGTTGCCCGACCAGTTCGGCCTTGGTGCAATCATAGAACCGGCAACGGCCCTGCCCGGAGGTGACGACAAAGCCGTCCTTTACCGCACCCACCCCCGCACAATCGGGCATCGGTGCATCCAGCCGCACCGCGCCGTTGTCCAGGTCCCAGACAAACAGGCGGTTGGCGCGTGGCGCGGTGAGTGCCACCAGCCGCAGCTCGCTGTGGATGGCGACGCTGGCGGTGTACTGGGCCATGGCCTGCAACTGCCGCTCGGGCACCGGGAAGGCCTGGAACGGCTCGCCCGGGCGCTTGATCGCCAGCAGCTCGGCCGTTTCATCGGCATCGCCCATGAACTGTTGGCACGCGGCGATGGTGCCATCGCTGCCCACCGCCAGGTGGCGCACGCTGTTCATCTGTTGGCCCAGGGTTTCCTTGCTCAGCAGGGTGCCGTCGCGCTGCATCAGTACCAGGCTTGGCTCCATGGCATCGAGGTTCATCTCGACCCGGCTTTCGGCCTCGGTGCGGATGCCGCCGTTGGCCACGATCAGCGTCTCGCCGTCGGGCAGCCAGGCGACCTCGTGCGGGCCAATGCCGTGGGTCGGGATTTCGCCGGTGTGCACCAGTCGCTCGCCTTCAAAGCGGTACACGCCGAGCACGCCCCGTCCTGGGTCGGTGGTGTCGTTCTCGGTGGCATACAGCCATTCGCCACCCTTGTGCACCACCGCGTGGCCATAGAAGTGCCGGTTCGGTTGCGAGGTCACTGTTTGTAGCAGGCGACCGTCGCGCAAGTCGACCAGGTAGCTTTCGGTACCGGGGCGGCGTGCGACGAACAGAGCGATCGGCTGCTCGGGGTGGTGAATGATGGCGTGGCAACGCTGGGCGACCTGGGTACTGAACACCTGGCTGCCGTCCAGGCGGAAACCCACGGCATAGTGCTTGCCGTCGCCATCGTCACGCGCCGAAAGCAGCAAGGGTTCGCTGCCTTTATTGCGGAACAGGCTCCAGCCGCCCAGGGTGAGGGCGCTGAGCAATACGCTACCGAGTTTGAGGGCCTGGCGTCGCAGCATGATCAGTCACCGTCGTTGGCATTGAAGCCCAGCTGGATGTTCAACGCCTTGGCCAGGTCGCCTTCGTGCAGGCGATGGACGGCGTTGAGGCTGTCGTAGATCTGGTTGAGGGTTTGCTGCCCTGCGTCGTCGGCCAGCAGCTCGCCCAGGGTCTTCTGGTTTTCGGCAAGCAGTTTGAGCGAAGTAGCGTAGGCGGCGTCGATCTTGTCGGCCAGCGCTTTCTGATCGCTGGACAGCAAGCCACGCAGGCCTTTGTTGTCGACCCCGACCCAGACTGTTTCAGCTGCCTTGAGGGTGGCCTCCAGGCTTTTCAGTGAGGAGTGGCTGCGCCAGGCTTCGGCCTGCAACGGCTGCGGGATGCCCTTGCTCTGGCGACCCATCGGCGCGCCCAGCTTCTTCTTCAGGGTATCTAGGGCGGTGACCTGGGAGCGCAGCAGATCGGCGATGGCCTCATGGGAATCGGCGTAACGCTGGTTGGGGAACTTGGTCATCTGCGAAAGCATGCCGTCGGTGCTGTTCCAGCTCTTGAGGATATCCTCGGCCAGGACTTTCTGGTGCTCACCGATGGCCACCAGCAGCGGGCAGTAGCGGGCTTTCTGCTCGGCAGTGGCGACGTCTGGCTTGCTGTCGAACAGGATGTACTCGTAGGCCGACAGGCCGCGCACGACCACACTGGCCTTGCCCAGGGAAGCGGCGTCGACCGGTTTGTCGCCGTTGATCAACTGCTCGACCTGGCGGCCGACCAGGTTCTTCTTGTCCGGCCAGAACTGTACTTGCCAGGCGCGGTTGCCTTCGGCCAGCGGGCCGACCAGCAGCGGCTGCAGCTCGGCCCAGGCCTTTTGCGCGTTGAGGAAGTCGGCGCGGGCTTTTTCCAGGTCTTCCTTGCCTTCGCAGTAGGCCAGGGCGCTGGCGGCCAGCATGCGGTCGGCTTCGACCCAGCGGCTGTAGGTGGGCAGGATGACCTGCTTGGCGATGGCAGCGGAGGTCACTGCTTGCGGGTCCTGCGGCGAGCAGGCACCGAGGGCGAGTGCGGCGAGGCTGGTGAACAACAGTTTGGGTCGGAACATGCCCGGCTCCTTTGCGCGTTTTAAAGTGAGTTCAGGAACGCCAGTAGCGCAGTGCGCTGCTCGGCATTGAAAGTGAGTACGAAGTTGCGTGCCGCCTCGGCTTCGCCACCATGCCAGAGCACCGCTTCAAGCAGGTTGCGGGCGCGGCCGTCGTGCAGGAACTGGCTGTGGCCACTGACGGTTTCGCTCAGGCCGATGCCCCATAGTGGCGCAGTTCGCCAGTCCTGGCCGTTGGCGGCAAATTCGGTGCGCTCGTCTGCCAGGCCCGGGCCCATGTCGTGCAACAGCAAGTCGCTGTAGGGGCGAATGACCTGGTTGGCCAGTTCTGGTTCGCTGGCATCGGCGGCGGTGGTGAACTGGGGGGTGTGGCAACCCTGGCAGCCCGCCTGGTAGAACAGGTTCTTGCCCGCCAGTACCTGCGGCGAGCCGGCGTCGCGGCGGGCCGGTACGCCCAGGTTGCGGGTGTAGAAGGTGACCAGGCGCAGGATGTTGTCACTGACTTCCTTTTCGCCATTGGCGCCGTCGCCATTTGCAGCTGCCAGGCAGGCAGTCTGCGCCGGGGTGCAATCGTCGTTGGGCAGCAGAGTGCTGGTCAGGCCCATGTCGCCGGCAAAGGCGTGCACGTTCTGCTGGTTGACGTTGGGCTGCCCGGCTTTCCAGCCGAAGCGGCCCACCACGGTCTTGCCCTGGGCGTCGTCCCACACCCGGTTGGCCCGCCCACGGATGCCGTCGCGGTTGCGGTCGTCCGGGTCTTCGTTGGCCAGCAGGTCGGCTTCAGGGATGGCTTCGAGCAGGCCCAGGCCAATCATCGGTGGTGCCACGCGTGCCGAAAAGCGTGTATCCGGGTGCATCACGCCATAACCGAGCTGGGTGATCTGCAGGCTTGGCTTGCGCAGTTCGACCTGGTGGCCGTCCTCGAACGCCAGCGTCTCGCTGGTGTAGCTCACCCGAACCTTGCCTTCCGGGGCTACGCCGGGGATGGCCATGTCTTGCAATTGGGTGCCGTAAACCGGCTCTGGGACCACGCCCAGGCGCTCGATCACCTTGGCCAGGTAGGGCTGATCGGGGATAGACAGGCGCACCAGCATGCCTACGGCGTTGCTGTCGCCCGGCGCCGGCGGGTGGCCGCGGCCATCGCGTACGTGGCAGTTCTGGCAAGCATTGGTGTTGAACAGCGGGCCCAGGCCATCTCGTGCGGTGGTGGTGGAGGGGGCGATCACCCAGGGGCTGCGGAAGAAGCTGTTGCCTACGGCAAAGTCCAGGCGCCGCTCGGGCGAGAGGTTGGCCGAGGGCAGGGAATAGGCATTGCGGTCGGTGCGCTGCACGGTCGCCTTGCCGGCCGATAATGCTTCGCCAGGCTCGGCCTCGGTGAAGCGCGGGGCGTCGTCACAGGCGGCGAGGGCCAGGGTCAGCAGCAAAGGGAAGAGTCGGGACAGCGACGAGGACATGCAAAATCCTGGGCGTGGACGAAAAACCGGCGTGCAAGCTTAGCAGGCCAGCGTTTTTTGAATAAGAGCAATTTGCAATTACCTGGGTGAAAAGGATGTGAAACGCCAGTATTTTCATGACCTGCACCGGCCCTTTCGCGGGTAAACCCGCTCCCACAGGGATTGCGCATGCCTTGAGGTAAGCACCCAACCTGTGGGAGCGGGTTCACCCGCGAAGAGGCCGGCACAAGCAGCAAAAGACAGTTGCTCCCCCAGGGGCCGAACAAGGTCGGAACCTGTGGAGATCGTGTGGGTTTACCCGCGCGAGGGCCGCACAGAAAAAAGGCGACCTGAAGGCCGCCTTTTTCAAACACCGCTAACAGCAGAATCAGAATTCGTGATCTGCGGTATCCGGGTTCAGGTTGGCGATGCCCAGTTTGCCCGCAGCCTGCTCGATCGAACCGGTCTGCTTGACCAGCGATGCAATGGCGTCACGCACGATCTGGTTGCCCGCCGCATTGTCGGCGGCGATCAGTTGGTCGTAGTGCTCGCCTTTCAGGGCGTGGTCGACCATTACCTGGATCTTGGCTTCGGTGGCTTCCAGGTCGGCCTTGAGGGTAGCGTCGGCGGCCGGGTCAACCTTGGCTACCAGCGACGACAGGCTAGGGCCGGTCATCTTGGTGCCGTCGACACGGGTGTACTCGCCCAGGTAGACGTTGCGGATGCCCTTGGCGTCGTAGAAGTGCGAGTAGTGGGTGTTGTCGCTGAAGCAATCCTGCTCGTCTTCCGGCGAGTTGGCTTCCAGCGAAACCTTCATGCGCTCGCCTGCCAGTTCACCCAGCGACAGGCTACCCATGCCGAACAGCATCTTGCGCAGGCCGTCGTTGACAGGCTCCGCTTCCAGCTTGGCGCGGTAGTTGTCGGCAACGTTCGGTGCCCAGTTGCCAACCATCTCCTCGAGGTCGCTGACCAGCAGCTGGGTGACCGCTTTCAGGTAGGCCCGGCGGCGGTCGTTGTGGCCGCCAGTGGCGCCCTGGCCTTCCAGGTAGTCGGAAACCGGACGGGCGCCAGCGCCTGGGCCGGTGCCGTTCAGGTCCTGGCCCCAGAGCAGGAACTCGATGGCGTGGTAGCCGGTGGCGACGTTGGCCTCGGAACCTGCCAGCTCGTTCAGGCTGGCCAGCTTCTCAGGGGTGATGTCCTTGACGTCGACCTTTTCTTCACCCACCTGGATCTCGGTGTTGGCGATGATGTTGGCATTGGCCGCCGGGTTGCCCAAGGCGTGTTCGTAGCTCTTGTCGACGTAGTCGATCAGGCCTTCGTCCAGCGGCCAGGCGTTCACCTGGCCTTCCCAGTCGTCGATGATGGTGTTGCCGAAGCGGAAGGCTTCGCTCTGCAGGTAAGGGACGCGCGCGGCGAACCAGGCTTCCTTGGCAGCTTTCAGGGTTTCGTCGCTAGGCTTGGCCAGGAACGCATCGACCGCGGCCTGCAGGGTTTTGGCAGTGCTCAGCGAGTCGCTGTACACGGCGTAGACCATCTCGGTGTAGTGCTTGACCACGGCTTTGCCGGCGGCTTCGTCAACGGCCCCTGGCGCCGCAGCGGTGGTGCTGGCGGCAGCAGGTGCCTGGGCTTGCGGCGCGGCGGCCTTGTCGTCCTTGCCTTCACCGCAACCGGCGAGGGCGATAGCAATGGCCAGCAGACTGGCGGAGGCCAGAGGCATTCGAATCATTATTGGTTTTCCTGCGTCGTGTGGTTGGACCAAGGGGTGGACCGTGCGCCGTGGCACGCGAAACCGCAACATCATGCGAAAGATTTGCATTTGCTGTAAAGGGGCGGGTGCGCAATTCATGTAAATGCCGGTCACAGCCTGTAACCGGTGTACGCGGGTCAGAACATCGAAACCTGATTGCGCTGTGCCTGCTTGAGGAAGTGGGTCAGCTCGCGGGCAGACAGCGGTTTGCTGTAGTGGTAGCCCTGGCCCTCGTGGCAGCCTTGGGCAACGATGTAGGTCTCCTGCTCGGCGGTTTCGACGCCCTCGGCGATGACCTGCATCCCCAGGCTCTTGCCCAGCTGAATGATGGCACGAACGATGGTCGCGTCGTCATCGTCGTCGAGCAGGTCCTGGACGAAGCTCTTGTCGATCTTGATTTTGTCCAGCGGCAGCGATTTCAGGTAGCTGAGCGACGAGTAGCCCGTGCCGAAATCGTCGATGGCAATCAATGCCCCGGAGCGGCGCAGGCTCAGCAGGTGCTGGGCGGCGGTACTGATGTCTTCCATCAGGCCGGTCTCGGTGACTTCCAGCTCCAGGCTGCGCGGTGGCAGGCGGTAGGCCTGCAACAGGTTGTTGACCACCCGTGGCAGTTCGCTGTGGTGCAACTGCACGGTGGACAGGTTGACCGCCATGCGCAGGTCGCTGAAGCCCAGATCGTGCCATTCGCGCAATTGCCGACAGGCCTGGTCGAGCACCCATTCGCCAATGCTGATGATGCTGCCATTCTGCTCGGCCAGCGGGATGAACTGGTCGGGCGGCACCATGCCCAGTTCCGGGTGCTGCCAGCGCAGCAGTGCCTCGACGCCGACCACGCGGTGGTCGCGGTAGCTGATCTGTGGCTGGTACACCAGGTACAGCTGGTTGCGCGGCAGGGCTTCGCGCAGGTCCTTTTCCAGCTCGCGGCGACGGCGCATTTCGCTGTCGACGCTGGCAATGTAGAACTGGTAACGGTTGCGCGAGCGGGCCTTGGCCAGGGTCATGGTCTGTTCGGCTTTTTGCAGCAGTTTCTCGGTGCTGTCGCCGTCTTCGGGGAACAGGGTGATGCCGATGGTGGCGCGCAGGCGGATCTGCTGGTGGTCGAGGTCGAATGGCACCTCCAGGTCGTCGAGGATGCTCTGCGCCAGCTCGGCGGCCTCGTAGGGCTGTTCGATGTTGGCCTGCACCAGGGCGAACTGGTCGCCACCCAGCCGCGCCAAGGCACCCAGACGGCCACTGTGGGCACGCAGGCGATCAGCCAGGGCCAGCAGCAACTGGTCACCAACCTGATAGCTGAACTGCTCGTTGATGCCTTTGAAGTCGTCCAGGCCCACGCACAGCACCGCCACCCGGTGTTGCAGGCGGCCGCCGTCGGCCAGGATCTTGTCCAGTTGCTGCTGCAACTGCTGGCGGTTGGGCAGGCCGGTCAGGAAGTCGTACTGGGCCATGCGTTGCAGGCTGTTTTCCGCTTCGTGGCGCAGGTGGGTGTTGCGTTCGATCGAGGCCAGCAACTGGTTGGCCGTGTTGACCCACAGGCCAAGCTCGTTCTTTTCGTGGCCCTTGAGCAGCGGCAACTGGTGCTGGCTGGGGCGGTCAGGGTTGATCTGGGTGAGGTGCTCGATGATCTTCGACAGCGGCTTGGTCAGCAGCCAGTGGTAGACCAGGTACAGCACCAGGCCCATGGCCAGGGCGCGCAGTACGCCGGATATGAAGATGATCACGGCGTTGATCAGGAAGTCTTCACCGTAGGACGAGGTGTCGAGGGTGATGCTGAGGTCGCCGTAGTATTCGCTGTAGGGGCCACGGCCGACCAGTTGCGTGGTGTAGGTGCGTTCCTGGCCAAGGATCAGGTCGGTGAGCCAACGCAGCGACATGTCCCGCAGGGGGCGCGATTTTTCCGCCAGCATGGTTTCGTTGGGGTGGCCGATGGAGGCCATGCGCACCGATTCGTCCTGGAACAGGCCTTCCATCACCTGCATGCCCATTTCGCGGTCGAGGCTGTATACCGCCTGGGTGGAAGGGTCGCGGAACATGTCGAGGATACGCTGGGCATCGTTGTTCACGGCCTGGCGGGTCTTGTAGGTGTCGTAGACAATTTGCGCACAGCTGAGCACGACGCCAACTGCCAGCGCCGACAGCAGCACGACCCTGAGCAACTTGACCGACAAGCTGTTCCGCAATTCCAGCTTCAATGGGGTTTCCTTAATCCATGCGCATGGCATCATTTTGCCATCAACGATGACGATACACTACCGGCCGACCATGAGCAGTGTATCGGTTGCCTGACCCCGCAACTTGAGTGCGCTGTGTCAATCTTCCAGAGGTTTGATGTTAGCGCGCAATGCGGGCTGAGCAAGCAAAACCGTGCCGGCTACTTCGTGAGTTCAGGCATAAAAAAACCCGGCACAAGGCCGGGTCTTCTGGTTCAGGGCTGAATGACTCAGGCCTTGAAGGTCTTGCCTTCGAACTGCTCGGCAACGAAGGCCCAGTTGACCAGGTTCCAGAATGCCTCGACGTACTTCGGACGCAGGTTGCGGTAGTCGATGTAGTAGGCGTGTTCCCAGACGTCGCAGGTCAGCAGCGGGGTGTCGCCGCTGGTCAGCGGGCAGCCGGCGCCGATGGTGCTGGCCAGGGCCAGGGAGCCGTCAGCTTTCTTCACCAGCCAGCCCCAGCCGGAACCGAAGGTGCCAACCGAAGTCTTGGTGAACTCTTCCTTGAACTTGTCGAACGAACCGAAGGCGGCGTTGATGGCGTCAGCCAGGGCACCGGTCGGCTGGCCACCGCCGTTTGGCGACAGGCAGTTCCAGTAGAAGGTGTGGTTCCAGACTTGAGCGGCGTTGTTGAAGATGCCGCCCGAAGAGGCCTTGACGATTTCTTCGAGGGTCTTGCCTTCGAATTCGGTGCCTGGGACCAGGTTGTTCAGGTTCACGACATAGGTGTTGTGGTGCTTGTCGTGGTGAAACTCCAGGGTTTCCTTGGAGATGTGCGGCTGCAGGGCATCATGGGCGTACGGCAGCGGCGGCAATTCAAAAGCCATGGTGGATCTCCTGATTCAGGTCTGTTTGCGGTTTGCGCAAGGCCGATCACGGGCGGCCCGATGAGCGTCGGCGAGTTTGTACTCTTTGCGACGCAAGGGCTGGATCATAGCACCGGGCCCGGCGCATAACCACGCAACAAACATAGGGAATAGAGGTTCCGGAGCGGTTGACGGGTGCCGACCAGTGGTCTTGGGTTTTATTGCCTGGGCCCAATTGCCGGCTTGCCGGCGATTGGGCCCTTGAGGTCAGTTGAAAATCAGCTGGGCCGCCACCGCAAACATCATCACCGCCACCATCAGGTCGAGCATGCGCCAGGTCGCCGGGCGTGCCAGCCACGGGGCCAGCCATGCCGCGCCGATGGCCAGGGTCGAGAACCACAGCAGCGAAGCACTGGCAGCGCCGGCGACATAGGCCCCGGGCGCGGCCTGCTGGGCGCCCAGCGAGCCGATCAGCAACACCGTGTCGAGGTAAACGTGCGGGTTGAGCAAGGTCACCGCCAGGGCGCTGAGCAACACGGCACGGCGCGAGCGCGTGCCTTGGCCTTCCTGGTGCTGCAGGCTTTGTTTGGAGCAGGCACTGCGCAGGGCCTTGGCACCGTACCAAATCAGGAACACCGCCCCGCCCCAGCGGGCGATCGCCAGCAAGGTCGGGTTGTGCGCCAAGACCGTGGCCAGGCCGAACACCCCGGCGGCCACCAGGATGGCGTCACAGACAATGCACAGTGCCGCCACTGGCAGGTGATGCTCGCGGCGCAGGCTCTGGGCGAGGACGAAGGCGTTCTGGGCGCCGATGGCCATGATCAGGCCGAAGGCCACCAGCATGCCGTTGAGATAGCTTTGCCACATGGCCGGGCTCTCCGAAAAGGTCGTAAAAGATGCTGGCCATTGTGCTGTTCGGCGCTGTATAAGAAAAACAAATAAAGCTGATCCGTCATTAGGAAAATCGATGTTCGACTACAAGCTGTTGGCCGCCCTTGCGGCAGTGATCGAACAAGGCGGTTTCGAGCGGGCAGCGCAGGTGTTGGGTTTATCGCAGTCGGCCATTTCCCAGCGCATCAAGCTGCTTGAAGCACGGGTCGGCCAGCCGGTGCTGGTGCGCGCCACACCGCCGAGCCCGACCGACGTCGGCCGCCAGTTGCTCAACCATGTGCAACAAGTGCGCTTGCTTGAGCGCGACCTGCAGCGCCAGGTACCAGCGCTGGACGAGGAGGGCATGCCCGAGCGCCTGCGCATTGCCCTGAACGCCGATAGCCTGGCCACCTGGTGGTCTGCTGCGGTGGGGGACTTCTGTGCGCAGCAGCACGTTTTGACCGACCTGGTGGTGGAAGACCAGGAGGTTGGCCTTAAACGCATGCGCGCGGGTGAGGTGGCGGCCTGCCTGTGTGGCAGCGAGCGGCCGGTGGCTGGCGCTCGCAGCCTGCCATTGGGGGCCATGCGCTACCGGGCGCTGGCCAGCCCCGGTTTCATGTCGCGGCATTTCCCCTTGGGCTTTGCCGCCAATCGCCTGGCCCGCACTCCGGCCATCGTGTATGGGCCGGATGACTTCCTGCAGCATCGCTACCTGGCGTCGTTGGGCATCGAGGACGGTTTTCTGCACCACCTGTGCCCTTCATCTGAAGGCTTCCTGCGCATGACCGAGGCCGGCCTTGGCTGGGGCCTGGTGCCCGAATTGCAGGCCCGTGAGCAATTGGCCAGCGGGCAACTGGTGGAAATTTGCAGCGATACCCCCATCGACGTGCCCTTGTACTGGCATCATTGGCGTAATGGCGGGCACCTGCTCGCGCAACTGACCGACCACCTGCGCTACGCCGCACGCCAATGGCTGGTGCCCTTGTAGCCACGGTTGGCGTCTGTTGCATCTGAAACCTGGCAAGACGGAGTGTTACATGCGAATTCTGGTCACCGGCGCGAGTGGCTTCATTGGCGGGCGCTTTGCGCGCTTTGCCCTGGAGCAGGGGCTGGACGTGCGGGTCAGTGGCCGCCGTGCCGAAGGGGTCGAGCACCTGGTCAAGCGCGGTGCCCAGTTCATCCCCGGCGACCTCGGTGATGCCGAACTGGCCCGGCGCCTGTGCCAAGGCGTCGAGGCAGTGGTGCACTGTGCTGGCGCGGTGGGGAACTGGGGGCGCTATCAGGATTTCTACCAAGGCAACGTGGTGGTTACCGAAAACGTGGTCGAGGGCTGCCTCAAGGAGCATGTGCGGCGCCTGGTGCACCTGTCGTCACCGTCGATCTACTTCAACGGCCGCTCGCGTGTGGACATCCGTGAAGATCAGGTGCCGCGCCGCTTCCATGATCACTACGGGCAAACCAAACACTTGGCCGAGCAGAAGGTGTTCGGTGCCCAGGAGTTTGGCCTCGAGGTGCTGGCACTGCGCCCTCGCTTTGTCACCGGCGCTGGTGATGCCAGTATCTTCCCGCGGCTGATGCAGATGCAGCGCAAAGGCCGCGTGGCGATCATTGGCAATGGCCTGAACAAAGTTGATTTCACCAGCGTACACAACCTCAACGAGGCGCTGCTCAGTGCGCTGTTTGCCGAGGACAGGGCGCTGGGCCAGGCCTACAACATCAGCAACGGCCAGCCGCTGCCCTTGTGGGACGTGGTCAACTACGTGATGCGCCAGATGCAGCTGCCGCAGGTTACCCGCTACCGCTCCTACCGCCTGGCCTATAGCCTTGCGGCGCTGAACGAAGCGGCCTGCATGTTGTGGCCAGGGCGCCCGCAACCGACCTTGTCGCGTCTGGGGATGCAGGTCATGAGCCGTGATTTCACGCTGGACATCAGCCGCGCCCGGCAGTACCTGGATTATCAGCCGAAGGTCAGCCTGTGGACGGCGCTGGATGAATTCTGTGCCTGGTGGAAACATCAACCGCTGGGGCAGTGAACCTGATGCGCGGATGATGGTCATCAGTGCGCCGCGCGAGCGGTTTATACTCCTGTCTCTTCGCTACTACCGCGGTTGAACTTACCCATGCGCAACGATGCTCACGACGATTTCGATGATGTGCCTACCTTGCGGGCCGGTACCCCTGATGATGACGAGCTGTTGCCGGCGCATGTTTCGCGCAGCCGGCAAAAGGCCGCCAGGCCAGCCAGTACCGGGGCATTGTGGGTGTTGCTGGGGGCTTCGTTCATTGCCTTGGCAGGGTTGGGCTGGTGGAGCTTCCAGCAGATTTCGCTGATGGAGCAGCAACTGGTGGCGACCCAGGAAAGCTTTGCCCGCATCAGCGAGGATGCGGCCGGGCGCTTGCAGGCAATCAGTGGCAAGGTCGCTGCCAGCGAGTCGTCGGTCAACACTGGCAGCGAAGCGCTCAAGCTGCAGATCCGCCAGTTGCAGGCCAGCCTGGCCGAACAGGGCAAGCAGCAGCAAGGTGTCGCCGGCCAGACGGGCGACCTGGGCAAACGCCTGGAGCAAGTGCTGGCAGATACGCGTGAGCAGCAGAAGGCCGTGACCGAACTGCAGGGCCAGTTGCAGGCGCAGTTGAAGGCAGTAAATGCCGAGCTGGCGGCATTGAAATCGGGCCAGGTGGATGGCGGCAAGCTCGATGGCCAGCTCAGAAGCTTGAGTGACGAAGTGGCCGCACTGAAGAAACAGGGGGGCCAGAAGGCGGCCATCGAGAGCCTGGAGCAAGATGTGCTGGTGCTCAAGACGCAAATGGAAAACCGCCCGTCCGCGGCCTCCAGCGGGGCGTCGGTGCAGGAGTTCGATGCGTTCCGCGGGCAAACCACACGCAACCTGAACACCCTGCAGAGCCAGATCCAGAACCTGCAGCAGCAGATCAGCGCTCGGCCCTGACATCACTTGAGCCTCTTCGCGGGTTAGCTCGTTCCTACCGTGTAGGAGCGGGTTCACCCGCGAATGGCCCGCAATTACAACCGCGGATAGTCGATGTACCCCACCGGCCCCTTGCCATAGAAGGTTTCCGGATGTGCTTCGTTCAGCGGCGCATCCACCGCCAAGCGTGCCGGCAGGTCGGGGTTGGCAATGAACGGCACGCCAAACGCCACCGCATCGGCCTTGCCACTGGCCAGTGCCGCACTGGCGCTGGCTTTGTCGAAGCGCTCGTTGACGATATACGGACCACCGAATGCCGCCTTGATCAACGGGCCGATGCTGTCGTCAGCTTCGCGCTCCCGCGAGCAGATGAAGGCGATGCCGCGCTTGCCCAGTTCGCGGGCTACATAAGTGAAGGTTTCGGCACGGTCGGCATCACCCATGTCGTGGGCGTCGGCACGTGGCGCCAGATGCACGCCCACACGGTTAGCTCCCCACACTTCAATGGCTGCATCGGTCACCTCCAACAGCAGGCGCGCGCGGTTTTCCAGCGACCCGCCGTAGCGGTCGGTGCGCTGGTTGGTGCTGCTCTGCAGGAACTGGTCGAGCAGGTAACCGTTGGCACCGTGGATCTCCACACCATCAAAACCGGCCGCCTTGGCATTTTCCGCGCCGCTGCGGTAGGCCTCGACGATGTCGGCGATTTCTTCTGTTTCCAGTGCGCGCGGGGTGGGGTAGTCACTCAGCGGGCGTACCAGGCTGACATGGCCCTTGGGCTGGATCGCGCTGGGGGCCACTGGCAGTTCGCCATTCAGGTAGCTGGGGTGGGAGATGCGGCCCACGTGCCACAACTGCAGGAATATGCGCCCGCCTGCGCCATGCACGGCCTTGGTCACGTTGTTCCAGCCACGTACCTGTTCATCGTTCCAGATGCCTGGGGTATCCGGGTAGCCAACGCCCATGGCGCTGACCGAAGTCGCCTCGCTGAGGATCAGCCCGGCGCTGGCGCGCTGCACGTAGTATTCGGCCATCAGCGCATTGGGCACGCGGCCTTCATCCGCGCGGCAGCGGGTGAGGGGGGCCATGATGATGCGGTTGGGCAATTGCAGGTCGCCCAGGGTGATCGGGTCGAAAAGCGTGGTCATGGTAGTTACCTGCCTAGTCAAAGTGTTTGGCGCAGTTGTTCGAGGAACGCCTCGATGGTGGCCTCGTCGCGTTTGAAGAAATGCCATTGGCCAATCTTCTGGCTGCGGATCAGCCCGGCGCGTTGCAAGGTGGCCAGGTGGGCAGAGACGGTCGACTGCGACAGGCCGCAGCGTTGGTCGATCTGCCCGGCACACACACCGTTTTCGGTGCTGTGGTACTGGTCGGGAAATTGCGTTGCCGGGTCTTTCAGCCAGCTGAGGATTTCTCGCCTGACCGGATGGGCCAGTGCTTTTATGATTTCGTCGAGATCGAGTGGCATGGGTTGGGGCTCGTTGTAGCGGTATATCGCGATAGGGCGAAATGTAAATCGCCAGGTATCGATATACAAATACGAAGACGTTCTGAGCTGAGTGCGAATCGCTATATCGCGTTATAACGATATTGACGTTGTCAGTGCTAGACTCCGTCCATGAACTACCTTGCACATTTGCACCTGGGCGGCCCGGCGCCGCAACAACTGCTTGGCAGCCTTTATGGCGACTTTGTCAAAGGCTCGCTGGAGGGGCGCTTCCCGCCTGTAATGGAGGCAGCCATTCGGCTGCATCGGCATATCGACAGCTACACCGACCAGCACCCGTTGGTACTGGCGGCATTGGCGCGTTTTCCGCGTGAGCGGCGGCGCTTTGCCGGCATTGTGCTGGACGTTTTTTTTGACCATTGCCTGGCGCAACATTGGCAGGACTATGCGGATCAGCCGTTGGGGCAGTTTACCGGAGCGTTTTATCGGGTGCTGCTGGCGGAGCCCGAGTTGCCAGGGCGGCTGGCGCGGATTGCGCCGTTCATGGCGGCCGATGACTGGCTGGGGGCCTATGGCGATTTTGCCACGCTGGAACAGGTGTTCAACGGCATTGCCCGGCGCTTGTCGCGGCCTGAAGGGATGGCCGGTGTGATGGGGGAGTTGGAGCGGCTGTATGAGCCACTGCTGGCGGATTTCAGGGAGTTTTATCCACAGTTGCAGGCATTTGCGGCGGCGGCGCGGTTGTCTGACCGTTAGTGCTGTATTGGCAGCGCCGGCTTCTTCGCGGGTGAACCCGCTCCCACAGGGACCGTGCAGATTTCAGGCATTTCGCCGTACCTGTGGAAGCGGGTTTACCCGCGAAAGGGCCAGCACTGGCAGTGCAAATCCTCAGGCCGCCCGCGCCTGCCGCCGTGGCGCCATCTCAACGTCTTCTACCCCGAACAACGCCAGGTGAATGGCCTGCTGCGCCTGCACCGCCAGTACCGCACGCTCTTTGCCCACGCTGGCAATGGGGGGCAACAGGTGAATGCACACCTCGCTACGCGGATGGGCAAACAGGCGCATCAGGTGCGACACCAGGTCGTCCTCACCAATGAACGGCGCAATCGGGTCGATCTGGCCGTCACGCAGGTACTGGATAGCCACTGGCTGCACCGCCACGCCACGGTCGATGGCACCCGCCAGCAGGCGGCCATGGAAGGTGCGCACGGTGCGCCCGCTGGTGGTGGTGCCTTCAGGGAAGATCAGCAGCGGCCGGGCCAGGCCCAGTTGCCCGGCGATCTGCTCGCGCAGGCGCTGGCTGTCACCACCACCACGGCGAATGAACAGGGTGCCGGCCTTTTCAGCCAGCCAGCCCGCCACGGGCCAATGGCGCACTTCGGCCTTGGACAGAAACGACAGTGGCAACAGCATGCCCAGCAGGGGGATGTCGGTCCAGGACACGTGGTTGCTGACCCACAGCATTGGCCGCTGCGGCAGCTCGCCGACCACCCGTACATCGAAGGGCAGTGCCGCGACCAGGCGCTTCATGAACAGGCAGGTCCAGCGCTGGCGGCGTTCGATCGGCGCCTTGAAGCCCAGCCGTTCGCCCACGGCGATCACACTGGCCATCAGCATGCCCAACACCATCACCAGCAGCAGTCGGGAGAGGCGGGCCAGTACCCGCAGCTTCGGCATCACACAGCCGCCTTGAAGTGACGGGCGTAACGGGGGCACAGTTCGTCGCGCTTGAGCAGGATGAACACGTCGGCCACCTGGAAGTCTTCGTCCCAGCACGGCTCGCCGCAAATCTTCGCCCCCAGGCGCATGTAGGCCTTGAGCAGCGGGGGCATTTCGGCGATGACGTTGCCGGGCAGGGCCAGCTTCGGCAGCGGATTCTTCGGTTCGGCACGCAGGTGCTCGGTGCACAGGTAACGGTCACGCAGGCGCTGCATCACCGCGTGGGCCTGAACGCCACCGTCCTGCATGGGGATGCTGGCGCAGCCCATCAGGTAGCTGTAGCGGCCTTCGTTGAGCACCTCGGCCAGTTCACCCCATAGCACGGCGATGGTGCCGCCGTTGCGGTAGTCCGGTGCCACGCAGGTACGGCCCAGTTCGAGGATCGGGCCTTGCAGTTGCAACAGGCCGTGCAGGCTGAATTCTTCTTCGCTGTAGAAACGGCCCAGGCTGCTGGCGGCCTGGTGGTCGAGCAGGCGGGTGGTGGCGACCAGCTCGCCGGTGCTCAGGTCGCGTACACCAATGTGGCGGCAGTGCACGTCGTAGTCGTCCATGTCCAGGCCGTGCTCGGCACCTTTGAGCTTGGCCTTGAATTCTGCGCTGAATACTTTGTAGCGCAGGGCCTGGGCCTCTTGCAGCGCCGTGGCGCCAACCAGGCGTTCGGCTTGCAGACGGCGTTCAGTGCTGTTGTCGCCAGAGTGAGCGATCCGAGTCATTACGAGTCTCCATAAGCCAGCCATGAAGGGTTGCGGCCGGTCGGCTTTGTTGTGCAAAGTCAGCCTAGGTAGGCGCGGTGTCACCCCTGTGAATCTTTGGTGATGCTTGCGTGACACCCCCTGAGCCTTAACCGAATGCCCCCGGCAAGGAGCTGTTTCATGGCCTGGTTGCAACGACTCAACGACCCGCTACGCCAAGCGCCGGCGGGCACCCTAGGCGAAACCTATGCCGCGCTGCTCGAGCGCCTTGGTCCGGTTGCGCCGTTTGAACTGGCGGCACTGGGTGGGCGCGCGATGGCCACCCCGGGGCTGGCCTTCCTGGTCGGTTACCAGGCGGCCTTGCGCGTGTTGTGGCCCAGCGCGCCGCCCAGCCTTGGCGCGCTATGTGCCACCGAGCGGCGCAGCGTTCGTCCGGCGGACATGCGCACGCGGCTGGAGGGGCTGCGGCTGACGGGCAGCAAAGACTTCGTTACGGCGGGCCTGGAAGCGGAGTGGCTGCTGGTGGCGGCGCGTAGCGAAGCTGCAGGTGCAGCACCGCAGTTGAACCTGGCGGTGGTCTACCCCGGCGAGCCGGGGGTAACGCTGGAGCCATTGCCGACCCTGCCGTTGATGCCGGAAGTGGGCCATGGCCGGCTGCTGCTGGCGCAGGCTGCGTGCGAGTTGCTGGCTGGTGACGGTTGGGATGCCTACGTGAAGCCATTCCGCTCGTTGGAGGACTTGTACGTGCTCACGGCGTTGACGGCCTGGCTGTATGGCGTGGGGCAGGCGTGTGCCTGGCCGCAAGGTTTGCGCCTGCAGTTGCTCGGGCTGCTGGCTGGGTGTGCCGAAGCTAGCCGGCAGTGCGCCGATAGCACAGGGTGCCATTTGCTGCTGGGTGGGTTGTTTGCGCAGTTCCAGGCGCTGCGCGGGGAAATCGATGCAGCGCTGGCGGCTGGGCCGGTGCAGTGGGCCGAGCTGTGGCAGCGCGATCAAGGGGTGATGGCGTTGGCCATTGCGGCGCGGGAGAAGCGGTTGAACAAGGCTTGGGCTGCTGCGGGATTGTCATGAATGGCGGGTAGGCTGGTGTGAACTTTTGAATCCCCGGGGCCGCTTTGCGGCACATCGCCGGCAAGCCAGCTCCCACTCTGACCGCGCTATGCCCAAAGCCTATGCAGTACCTGGAGTTGGCTGGCCAGCGATGAGGTACCTGTGGGAGCCGGCTTGCCGGCGATGGGCTGCACGGCAGCCCCAAAAAAGGCGATAACCATGAAGGCACTCCTGCTGACACTGCTGATGGTTACGGGTTGTGCCAGGGCAGAGGATTGGCCCCAGCCAGACTGGGTGATCGATAACGCCACCCTTGACTGGCAAGCCGTCGACGCCTATGCCTTCCCCGCCTCCACCAGCGCCGACCGCAATGGCATCCGCACCGACGCCCTGCTGATCATCCGCGATGGCCGTATTCTCCACGAGCGCTATACCACCCCGACTACAGCGGCCACCGCACACCTCACCTGGTCGATCAGCAAAAGCGTACTCGCCACACTTTTGGGCGTCGCCCAAGGCCAAGGCCGCTTCCAGTTGCAAGATCCGGTCAGCCGCTTCTATCCGCCGATGCGCGCCCACCCTGGCATATGCATGGCCGACCTGCTGCACTGGGCCAGCGGCCTGGACTGGCAGGAAGACTACGAATACGCCCCGCTGAAATCCTCGGTGGTTGCCATGCTATACACCCGTGGCCGTGCGGACATGGCCGCCTACACGGCGGCGCGAGGCACGGCGGCCAGCCCCGGCCAGCGCTTTCTCTACTCCAGTGGCGACAGCAACCTGCTGGCCGCCGCACTGCGTGGCATGCTCGACCCCGGTCAATATGACGACTACCCCTGGCAGGCACTGTTCAGCCCCTTGGGTATCGAGAGTGCGGTGTGGGAGCGTGACCGTGCAGGCACTTACGTCGGGTCTTCCTACCTGTACCTCACGGCCCGCGACCTGGCGCGTATCGGCCTGCTGATGCAGCGCGACGGGCGCTGGCAAGGCCAGCAACAGCTGCCCAAGGCCTGGGTAGCCTTCAATCGCACAGCATTTGCCCAGGCCGAACCGGTGCCCGGGGAGGCCAACCCCGGCGGCCACTGGTGGCTCAACCAGCCGTTGGCCGGCACCGAACGGCCGTGGCCAAGCGCACCCGCAGACACCTTTGCCGCGCTGGGGCACTGGGGCCAGGCGCTGTATGTTCTGCCCGCACAAAAGCTGGTGATTGTGCGTTACGGCGATGACCGTGACGGCAGCTTCCGTCATGACGAACTGCTGAAACGGGTACTGGCGGTGTTGCCCAAGGAGGGTGCATGAAGCGTGTGCTGTTGCTGGTACTGGTTGCCTTGCTCGGCTGGGCTTGGCTGGAGCGTCAAGCGCTGGCGGACTTCCCGGGTATCCTCTCGGCTTATTCGGCCAAGGAGTACTGCTCGTGTCGCTTTGTCATGGGCTTCGACGAGGTGTATTGCCGGGGCTACGTAAAACAATGGCTGCCCTTGAGCAGGCTGGAAGAAAACAGCCCGCAGCGTCTGGTTACCGCCGAGGGCCTTGGCCAGCGTAACCAGGCCACCTGGCAAGGCCCGCGAGCGGGCTGCCGCTTGCTGCCGTGAAGTCGGGCGGGTAAGGTTGGCGGCTTGGTTTCACGAGATCTGTCATGTTCAAGCTGCCCCGTCTGCTCCCCGCCCTGTTGCTGGCTTTGTGCCTGCCTGCCCACGCCAACTGGCACCTCGATGGCGAGTCTTCGCGCCTGTCGTTCATTACCGGCAAGAACGGTGATACTGCCGAAGTGCATCGGTTTCTGGTGCTGCATGGCACGGTCGACCGCAAAGGTGTAGCAGGCTTGCGCATCGAGATGGACTCGGTAAGCAGCGGCATCCCGCTGCGCGACGAGCAGATGCGCGACCACCTGTTTGAGGTCGAGCGCTTTGCCGAAGCCACCGTGAAGGCACAAATCGACCTGCGGCCAATCAACGACCTAGCCGACGGGGCGCAGATCGAGCTGCGCCTGCCACTGACGGTCACCCTGCACGGCCAGTCGCACAGCTATAACGCATTGTTGCTGGCTACCCGCCTGGATGCCAGGCGCTTTCAAGTGGTGACCCTTGAGCCACTGGTGCTGCGTGCCGAAGATTTCGGCCTGCTGCCGGGGCTGGAAAGCCTGCGCAAGTTCGCCAGGCTGAAATCCATAAACCCGTCGGTACCGGTCAATGCGGTGCTGATCTTCACCGCCCGCTGACATGGCAGGGCCGGTCTTCCCTTGGCGGGATGGCAACCAGTTCGAACTGCTGATCGACGGCCCCGAATTCTTTCCGCGCATGCTCACTGCGATCGTGCGCGCCGAGTTCCAGGTAGACCTGGAGCTGTACCTGGTCGAGGCCGGCGCCTGCGCCGAGGCGGTGGTGGAAGCGCTGGAGCAGGCAGCGCGCCGTGGTGTTCGGGTGCGCTGCCTGTTCGACGACTATGGCTCGCTTGCTTTCAACAGTGCCTTGCGCCAACGCCTGAAGGACGCCGGCGTGTACCTGCGCTGGTACAACCGCCTGCGCTGGAAGCGTGGCCTGCGCAATTTGTACCGCGATCACCGCAAGCTGTTGCTGGTCGACGAGCGCTGGGCGGCGGTGGGCGGCACGGGGGTTACCGATGAATTCTGGATGCCGGGCGAGGCGACCAGCGAATGGCACGAAGTGATGGTGCAAATGCAGGGGCCGGTGGTGAACGACTGGCAGTTGCTGTTCGACCGCCAATGGCACGCCAACAACCGCCGTACCGCCTGGCGCCCCGCCGAGGGCTTCGGCCTGCCGCGTCTGCCCAAGGTGCCTGCGCAGGGGCAGGGCATGGGCCGGGTGGCCTATGCCGACGCCCGCCAGCACCAGGACATCCTGCATGCACTGGTGCGGGCGCTGAACAGCGGCAAGCAACGGGTGTGGTTGGCTACGCCATACTTCTTGCCGACCTGGAGCGTGCGCCGCTCGTTACGCCGCGCGGCCAGCAAAGGCCTGGATGTACGGCTGCTGCTGACCGGCCCGCGCACCGATCACCCCTCGGTACGTTATGCCGGTCACCGTTACTACCCGCGCCTGCTGCGCGCCGGGGTGCGGATTTTTGAGTACCAGCCGTGTTTCCTGCACCTGAAAATGGCCGTGGTGGACGACTGGGTCAGCGTCGGTTCGTGCAACTTCGACCATTGGAACCTGCGCTTCAACCTTGAAGCCAACATCGAAGCGCTGGACCCACCGCTGACTGCTGCGGTGGTCGCCAGCTTCGAGCGCGACTTTGCCTTGAGCGAAGAGGTCGACCTTGCCCGCTGGCATGCCCGGCCGTTGTGGCGGCGGGTCAAGCAGCGGCTGTGGGGTTGGCTTGATCGCCTGGTGGCGAACTTGCTCGACCGCCGTGACTGATAGCGGCTATCGTGCAATGACTGTTCACGGGCAATGGAAGGAGTGGATGCGATGACGGCAAAGAAAATTCTCATGCTGGTCGGCGATTATGTCGAGGATTACGAAGCGATGGTGCCGTTCCAGGCGCTGAGCATGGTCGGCCACACGGTGCACGCAGTGTGCCCGGAGAAGCTGGCGGGGCAGACGGTGCGTACCGCCATTCATGATTTCGAGGGTGAACAGACCTATAGCGAAAAACCCGGGCACAACTTCGCCCTGAACTATGACTTCGTGCGGGTACGGCCCGAGAGTTACGACGCGTTACTGATCCCGGGTGGCCGTGCGCCGGAGTACCTGCGCCTGGATGAAAAGGTGCTGGAACTGGTGCGGGCGTTCGACCAGGCCGGCAAGCCGATTGCGGCGGTGTGCCATGGTGCGCAACTGCTGGCGGCGGCTGGGGTACTGGAAGGGCGTGAATGCAGTGCGTACCCGGCATGTGCGCCGGAGGTGCGGCTGGCGGGTGGCACGTTCATCGATATTGCCGTGGACCAGGCGCACGTGGATGGCAACCTGGTGACAGCGCCAGCCTGGCCGGCGCACCCGGCGTGGCTGGCGGCCTTCCTCAAGGTGCTGGGTACCCGTATCGCCTGATCGGGCCTCTTCGCGGGTGAGCCCGCTCCTACATCAATCACAATTCCTTGTAGGAGCGGGTTTACCCGCGAAAGGGCCAGTACAGGCCCCCCCTCACAGGCTTAACCCACCTGCTCAACCCAGTCATTGAGGTTGTAGTAGTTGGTCACCCGGGCAATCTTGCCGCAGTGGATGTAAAAAAACGCCCCCGCCGGCAACACGTAGGTCTGCCCGTTGGCCGCCGGCAACCCCTCATCATCAGCCAGGTACTCACCGTGCACGGTGAACTCCGCCGCTGCGCGGCTGCCGTCGGCGTTCTGCATGACCACGATGTCGGCCAGGCGCTCGCGGTAACAGCGGTTCATCTTGTCCATGAACGCAGCAAACCTGGCCTTGCCCATTTGCCGCTCGCCCTGGTTGATGTCGTGGATCACGTCCTCGCTGAGCAATGCCAGAAAGCCCGACATGTCGCCAGCGTTGAAGGCGGCGTAGTAAGCATTTACCAGTTCGGTAGCGGTCATGGAACAATACCTGTCGTGTAGGGAAAAGGCGGGTCGTTGCCCCGGATGATAGGGTTTCCCCTCAAGCCCGGCTTAGCCGAGCGCGTCATCCACATCGACAAAACGACCGCCAAGCATGGAAATACGCCTGTTGCACGGCGCCGCTATCGCGCCTTATATCGATGACCTCGCTCGCCTGCGCTTAACGGTGTTTCGCGAGTTTCCCTACCTGTACGACGGTACGCCGGAGTACGAAGCCGACTACCTGGCCAGTTATGCCCGTTCCGGTCGTAGCCTGGTGGTGCTGGCGCTGGATGACGGCAAGGTGGTCGGCGCCTCTACCGGCTTGCCGCTGGTGGATGTCGCGCCAGCGTTCCAGCAGCCGTTCCTGGCCCAGGGCCGTGACCCGGCCTGCGTGTATTATTTTGGTGAATCGCTGGTACTACCGGAATACCGGGGCCAGGGCCTGGGGGTGCGCTTCTTCATCGAGCGCGAGTCCTACGCACACAAACTGGCCGAGTTCGATTACTGTGCATTTTGTGCGGTGGAGCGGCCTGGTGTGCACCCGCGACGGCCAGCAGACTACAAACCCTTGCACGGCTTCTGGCGCAACCGTGGCTTTCTGCATGACCCGTCGCTGCGCACCACCTATGGCTGGCGCGACCTGGACGAGCAGGAAAGCTCGGAAAAACTGATGTCGTTCTGGCTCAAGGCGCTGCCGATATGATTCGCCTGGCGGCTTGCCAGTACGCCATCGAGCTGCATGAAACCTGGGACGCTTACGCCGACCATCTGCAAGGCCTGTGTGCCGAAGCGGTAGAGGCAGGCGCCCGTTTGCTGCTGTTGCCAGAGTACGCAGGGCTGGTGCTCAGTGGCCAGTTGAGTGCTGAGCAACGCAGCGACCTGAGCGCGTCGATCGCCGGTATCCAGCCGCTGATCGTGCCCTGGCAAGCCCTGTGCGAGCGCCTTGCGCGGCAATGGGAAATCTACCTGCAACCGGGTAGCGTGCCGGTGCTGGACAGTGACGGGCGATATCGCAACCGGGCCTGGTTGTTCGGGCCCCAAGGCGTACTGGGCTACCAGGACAAACTGATGATGACCCGGTTCGAGCGGGAGCACTGGGATATCGCCGCAGGGCAGGGGCTGCAGGTATTCGATACCGAACTGGGGCGCCTGGGTATCCTGATCTGCTACGACAATGAATTCCCGATGCTGGCCCGGCACCTTGCCGAGGCGGGGGCCGACCTGATTCTGGCGCCAAGCTGCACCGATACCGAGGCGGGTTACCACCGGGTGCGGATTGGCGCCCAGGCAAGGGCATTGGAGAACCAGATTGCCGTATTGCAGAGCCCCACGGTGGGGTTGGCGCCGTGGTCACCAGCGCTCGACGAGAATATCGGGCGGGCAGGGTTGTTCGTGCCGCCGGATCACGGTATGCCGAGGGACGGGGTGGTGGCGTTGAGTGAGGGTTTGATATCTGCCACTAGCCAGTGGCTGGTGTGTGAGGTGGACCTGGAGGAAGTGCGGCGGGTGAGGCGAGAAGGGCAGGTGTTTACCCGCAGGGACTGGCCGGAGCAGTTCAAAAGAATTGTGTAGAACAGGGGCGGCCTCTTCGCGGGTGAACCCGCTGCCACAGGGGCCGCCACTGTTATATCAGCTTTACTTCACTTCAACGGCCAGGCTCTGGGCAATCTTGCTCTGCCACAGGGCTGGGCCAGTGATGTGCACCGACTCACCGTTGCTGTCCACGGCGACGGTAACCGGCATGTCCTTGACCTCGAACTCGTAGATCGCTTCCATGCCCAGCTCGGCGAAGGCCAGAACCTTCGACTTGCGGATAGCCTGGGCTACCAGATAGGCGGCGCCGCCTACGGCCATCAGGTACACGGCCTTGTTGTCCTTGATCGCTTCGATGGCGGTAGGGCCACGCTCGGATTTGCCGATCATGCCCAGCAGGCCAGTCTGCTCGAGGATCTGGCGGGTGAACTTGTCCATCCGGGTAGCAGTGGTCGGGCCAGCCGGGCCAACCACTTCGTCACCTACCGGGTCGACCGGGCCGACGTAGTAGATGAAGCGGCCTTTCAGGTCTACCGGCAGTTCTTCGCCGCGGTTGAGCATTTCGACCATGCGCTTGTGCGCGGCATCGCGGCCGGTCAGCATCTTGCCGTTGAGCAGGATGGTTTCGCCCGGCTTCCAGCTGGCGACTTCTTCCGGGGTGATGTCGTCGAGGTTGACGCGACGGGCGCTCGGGCCAGCTTCCCAGACGATTTCCGGGTAGGCGTCCAGCGACGGCGCTTCCAGCTCGGCCGGGCCGGAACCATCAAGCACGAAGTGGGCGTGACGGGTGGCGGCGCAGTTGGGGATCATGCACACCGGCAGGGAGGCGGCGTGGGTCGGGTAGTCCATGATCTTGACGTCGAGCACGGTGGTCAGGCCACCCAGGCCCTGGGCGCCAATGCCCAGCTGGTTGACCTTCTCGAACAGCTCCAGACGGATTTCTTCCAGGCGGTTCTGTGGGCCACGGGCTTTCAGCTCATGGATGTCGATGGATTCCATCAACACTTCCTTGGCCATCACGGCGGCCTTCTCGGCGGTACCGCCGATACCGATGCCGAGCATGCCAGGCGGGCACCAGCCAGCGCCCATGGTCGGCACGGTCTTCAGGACCCAGTCGACGATCGAGTCGGACGGGTTGAGCATGGCCATCTTCGACTTGTTCTCCGAGCCGCCGCCCTTGGCTGCGACGTCGACCTCGACCTTGTCGCCGGGGACGATGGAGTAGTGGATCACTGCCGGGGTGTTGTCCTTGGTGTTCTTGCGGGCACCGGCCGGGTCGGCCAGGATCGAAGCGCGCAGGACGTTTTCAGGCAGGTTGTAGGCGCGACGCACACCTTCGTTGATCATGTCGTCGACGCTCAGGGTGGCGCCGTCCCAGCGCACGTCCATGCCTACACGCACGAACACGGTGACGATACCGGTGTCCTGGCAGATCGGGCGGTGGCCGGTGGCGCACATGCGCGAGTTGATCAGGATCTGGGCGATGGAATCGCGCGCAGCTGGCGACTCTTCACGCAGATAGGCCTCGTGCATGGCCTGGATGAAATCGACGGGGTGGTAGTACGAGATGAATTGCAGGGCGTCGGCGACGCTCTGAATCAGGTCGTCTTGCTTGATCACGGTCATGCAGCGCGCTCCTCTTAAAGACGGGAACATTCATAGAGACGCTCGACGGTGCCGACCAGCATGTCGAAACGCCTTGCAAAGGCGCGCCGGCAGCATGGCCGACGCAAAAGGGCGCGGCAGTATAGCGTGCCTCACCGCGTGAAACACCTGCGAGTGGTCTGGACCATGGTCGGCAGGGGCCAGGCATCCTTTTTGCTGCCATTGCCTGCTTGGCATACAGTGGCCAGATGATCGATGGAGAAAGACCAACCATGCCCGAACTTTGCGTGGGCGAGCGCCGCTGGGCGGTGCCGACCGGCAGCAACCTGCTCGATGCCTTGAACGAGGCCGGGCTGAATGTGCCCTACAGCTGCCGCGCTGGCAGCTGCCATGTCTGCCTGGTGCACTGCCAGGCTGGGCAGCCGCTGGATGCCATGCCGGAGGCCCTGGCCCTGGACAAACACGCCCAGGGCTGGCGCCTTGCTTGTCAGTGCCGGGTGGTCGAGAACCTGCAGGTTGCGCTGTTCGACCCACGGCGCGATGGTGTGCCGGCGCAAATCTGCGCGCTGGACTGGTTCGGTGATGTGCTGCGCGTGCGGCTGCGGCCTGAACGGGTGGTGCGTTATCAGGCGGGGCAGCATGTGGTGTTGTGGAATGGTTCGGTAGCGCGGCCTTATTCCCTGGCGAGCCTGCCGGGTGAAGACGACTTTCTTGAGTTTCACATCGATTGCTATCGCCCTGGCGACTTTTGCGACAGTGTTCGTGCCGCGCAGGTGGGGGATGTGCTGCGCCTGGGCGAGTTCAGGGGTGGGGCGTTGCATTACGACCTGGACTGGCAGGATCGGCCGCTTTGGTTGCTCGCAGCCGGAACCGGGCTTGCGCCGTTGTGGGGCATTTTGCGTGAGGCGGTACGACAGGGGCATCGCGGCGAGATTCGGGTGCTGCATGTGGCGCGGGGCAGCGCCGGGCATTATCTGGCTGGGCCGTTGCAGGAAATGGCTGGTGTGACTGTCGAGTTGGTGATGGCGGAACAGATGGAGCAAGCGCTGGCCGGGTTGCGGCTGGCGTCACGGCAGACGGTGGCGCTGGTGTGTGGGGCGCCGGGGAGTGTGGAGCGGTTTGCCAGGCGGCTGTTCATTGCCGGGGTACCGCGGGGGCAGGTGTTTGCTGATAGGTTTGTCGAGCATGCCTGAGGCATTTGTGTTGATTTTGCTGGCCTATTCGCGGGTAAACCCGCTCCTACACCGGCCTGTGCCGCTGCACCGATCAGTGTAGGAGCGGGCTTGCCCGCGAAGGGCCGCCAAGCGGCCCCCTTTAAAGCACCAGATCAGCCAACCAGCGGATCACCCACATGCAGGATCTTCATCCCGTTGGTGCCACCGATGGTGTGGTAGCTGTCACCCTTGGTCAGGATCACCCAGTCACCTTGCTGTACCAGGCCGCGCTTGAGCAGTTCGTCGACGGCTGCCTGGCTGACCTTGTCGGCCGGCAGCGAAGCCGGGTCGAAGGCAATCGGGTAGACGCCACGGAACATGTTGGCCCGGGCCTGGGTAGCGCGGTGCGGCGACAGGGCGAAGATCGGCACGTGCGAGCGCAGGCGCGACATGATCAGCGGGGTGTAGCCACTTTCGGTCAGGGCAATGATCGCCTTTACACCCGGGAAGTGGTTGGCGGTGTACATGGCCGCCAGGGCGATGCTCTCGTCGCAGCGCTCGAAGGTGGTGTGCAGGCGGTGGCTGGACTTCTGGCTGGTCGGGTGCTTCTCGGCGCCCGAGCAGATACGGGCCATGGCCTGTACGGCTTCGATCGGGTACGAACCGGCAGCACTTTCGGCCGACAGCATCACCGCGTCGGTGTTGTCCAGCACGGCGTTGGCCACGTCGGACACTTCGGCACGGGTCGGCATCGGGTTCTGGATCATCGACTCCATCATCTGGGTCGCCACGATCACCGCCTTGTTGTTACGGCGGGCGTGCTGGATGATCTTCTTCTGGATGGCGATCAGCTCGGCGTCGCCGATTTCCACGCCCAGGTCACCACGGGCGACCATGACGGCGTCGGAGGCGAGGATCAGCTTGTCCAGGGTCTCGTCGTCGGCGACCGCTTCGGCACGTTCGATCTTGGCCACCAGCCAAGCGCTGCCGCCAGACTCGTCACGCAGCTTGCGCGCATATTCCATGTCGCTGGCGTCACGCGGGAACGACACGGCCAGGTAGTCCAGGTCCATTTCCGCTGCCAGCTTGATGTCGGCCTTGTCTTTTTCGGTCAGGGCCGGTGCGGTCAGGCCGCCACCTTTACGGTTGATGCCTTTGTGGTCCGACAGCGGGCCACCGATGATCACCACACAGTGCAGGGCGTCTGCAGTGGCGGTTTCGACGCGCATGACCACGCGGCCATCGTCGAGCAGCAGTTCGTCACCGACGCCGCAGTCCTTGACCAGGTCGGGGTAGTCGATGCCGACGATGTCCTGGTTGCCTTCGGTCAGCGGGTGAGCGGTGGAGAACGTGAACTTGTCACCGATCTTCAGTTCGATGCGCTTGTTGGCGAATTTGGCGATGCGGATCTTCGGACCCTGCAGGTCACCCAGCAGTGCAACATGGCGGCCGTTCTTGGCGGCGATGTCGCGGATCAGGCGCGCGCGGGCCTTGTGCTCGTCCGGAGTGCCGTGGGAGAAGTTCAGGCGTGCCACGTCCAGGCCGGCGAGGATCAGCTGTTCGATCACTTCCGGCGAGTTGCTGGCGGGGCCAAGGGTGGCGACGATTTTGGTACGGCGGATGCTCATGCACAGACTCCTATAGTGAAGCGCAGCGAAAGGCTACTCCTGAATCTCGCTGTAGTCATTGTTCCGTTGCACTACCTGCGACCAAGGCAGGGGGGCATTTGAACGGGCAAGGTATCCTTGCAAAAGGGTGTGAAGATTTGCAGGCAGACGCCGATACACTGGCATCAAAGGAGATCCCCATGCGAGCCCTGATCGTTTTAGCCCTGGCCGCCAGCGTTGTCGGCTGCACCCGCTGGTCCATGGACCACCACCTGAACAACGCCTACCGCGCCTACGACCGCGGTGATTGTGCGCGGGTGATGCTCGAACTGTCGCAGGTCGACCGTACCAGCCGTGCACGACCGTTCATCCACCCCGAGGTGTCGCTGCTGCGTGGCCAGTGCCTGGAGCGCCAGGCGTTGTACGTGGATGCTGCGCAGACCTACCAGTACCTGATCCAGCAGTACCCGCGCAACGAGTACGCTTACCGCGCCCAGGCACGCCTGCAGACGCTGGAGAAACTGGGCCATTTGCGCGGCAGCGAGGCGGCCGTGGCCAACCCGGTGACGACCGCACCTTGGCGCTAACACGAAGGTGTGGTTTATTTCACGAGATTTGCAGCCCGTGCTGCGCTAATCTGTAACTCAGCTGTTACAACAACCGCCAGTACCTTGTATTCCTGGCATCAGGTACGGAATACACTCGCGATCATGTTCAACAAGCGCCGCATCGAACGTCATCAATTGCCTTGTGCCCTCAAGGTGTTCAACCGGTTTACCGATCAGGAAATCGGCCAGCTCGGCAATGCCTCGGAAGACGGCTTGATGGTCATCAGCCAACTGCCCGTGCTGGTCGGGCCTGATTACGAGCTGCAACTTCGCGTGCCGCTGGTCGGCGGAGGGTTCCAGTTCATCAACCTTACCGCCAGTTGCCTGTGGTGCCGTGAAGATCAGACACCGGGCCATTACGACTCGGGCTTCATGCTGCTGCAGGCTCCGCGCGAGTACGATGATTTCGTGCGTTCGTTGCGCGATTATTTCAGCTTCCGCCCGGCCAACGCCTCTGCCTGAGCCTTGGCGTGGCGCAATCGCGCTAGAATCGGGTCGACCTCGATACAGGACGACCCCGTGACCTCCAGCATTTTCTGGCACGACTACGAAACCACCGGCATCAACCCGCGCTGTGACCGGCCGCTGCAGGTGGCCGGCCTGCGCACCGATTTCGACCTCAACGAGATCGACGAGCCGATCAGCCTTTATTGCCGGCCTTCCGACGACATCCTGCCGCACCCGGCCGCTTGCCTGGTAACCGGTATCACCCCTCAGTTGCTGGCCGAGCAGGGCCTGTGCGAAGCCGAGTTCATGACCCGGGTGCATGCACAACTGGCGCAGCCTGGCACCTGTGGGGCTGGCTACAACACGCTGCGCTTCGATGATGAAGTGACCCGCTACAGCCTGTACCGCAATTTTTTCGACCCCTATGCCCGTGAATGGCAGGGCGGCAACAGCCGCTGGGACCTGATCGACATCGTGCGCACCGCTTATGCGTTGCGCCCCGATGGCATTCAATGGCCGCAGCAGGATGGGCGTACCAGCCTGCGGCTGGAGCTGTTAAGCAAGGCCAACGGTATTGACCACGGGCATGCCCACGAAGCGCTTTCCGACGTGCGGGCAACTATCGCCCTGGCCCGCCTGATCCGGCAGAAACAACCCAAGTTGTATGACTGGCTGTTCCAGTTGCGCAGCAAGCATAAAGTGATGGAACAGATTCGTTTGTTGCAGCCGCTGGTGCATATATCCGGGCGTTTTTCGGCGGCGCGTAATTACCTGGGTGTGGTGTTGCCATTGGCCTGGCACCCGCGCAATCGCAATGCGCTGATTGTGTGCGACTTGCATCAGGAAACCCTGCCCTTGCTAAGGGAAAGTGCTGAAGTTCTGCGTCAGCGCTTGTACACCCGGCATGATGAATTGGCCGAGGGTGAATTACCGGTACCGCTGAAACTGGTGCAGATCAATCGTTGTCCGGTACTGGCCCCCCTCTCGGTATTGCGCCCTGTCGACCAACAACGATTGGGCCTCGACTTGACGCTGTTACAATTGCGCGGCGAACAGTTGGCCAATCAACAGGCGCAATGGCTGGACAAGCTGGCGCACATCTACGGCAAGGAAGATTTCACCGCGAGTGAGGACCCGGAACAGCAGTTGTATGATGGTTTTATCGGTGACCGTGACCGGCGCTTATGCGAGCAAGTTCGTGCGCTGGAACCGGCGCAGTTGGGCCGCGGGCAATGGATGTTCGATGACCCGCGGCTGCCTGAACTGTTGTTCCGTTATCGAGCGCGTAACTTCCCTGAAACCTTGACCCCCGAAGACCGACAGCGTTGGCATGGCTTCTGCCAGCAGCGCCTGAGCGACCCCCAGTGGGGCGCACCGAATACCTTGGGCGACTTCGAACAGGCACGTCAGCAAGCCTGGGTGGCGGCCGACGAGGCGGGCAGGCGAGTGCTGGAGGCCTGGCAAGTGCATGCGCGGCAATTGCAGGAACAGTTTGCTGTTGGCTGAAAGCCAGACAAACAAAAACGCCGGCAATGTGCCGGCGTTTTTGTTTGCGAAAAGCAAAGGCGTAGGCGGACAATCAGTCCAGCAGGGTAGCCCAGCTTTCAACCACGTCGCCGCCCCAAGTGGCTTTCCACTCTTTCAGGGTCTTGTGATTGCCGCCTTTGGTTTCGATCACTTCACCGTTGTGCGGGTTCTTGTATTGCTTGACCTTGCGTGCACGCTTGGTGGCAACAGCCTTGACCGCACCACGAGGTGCCTTGCTCAGTTTCGACTCTGGGTCGAGCAGGGCAATCACGTCGCGCAGCGACTTGGAGTACTCGCCCATCAGGTTGCGCAGTTTGCCTTCGAACTCCAGTTCTTTCTTCAGCTTGTCATCCTGCGACAGGTTGGCCAGGCGGGCCTGAAGTTCCTTGATGGCTTCTTCGGTAGCACGGTATTCGTTGATCAGGGACATGGAGTGTTCCTTAATGCGTGTTCGGAAATGTGTGGGGCAATAATAGACAGGCGATACTCGCAAGTAAACATAATATTGGCCAGTTAACTGTTAATTAAGCTGTGACAATATTTCTCAGGTGAACAAAAATTTACATATGCAGCGTGAGGGTTCGTGATACCTGTCAGCCATTGCCCGCCCTGCAGCCTGCCTGTTGCACGGGCCGTGCCTGCTGCAATCAATACTGCGTTTTTCCTGGCGTGCCGCTAGAATGAGCGCCTTTGCGAAGTTCTGGAGTCTCATTCATGCGCACCTATCGTCTGGTGATCGCCTGCCCCGACCGTGTAGGCATCGTGGCGAAAGTCAGTAATTTCCTGGCCTTGTACAATGGCTGGATCAACGAAGCCAGCCACCACTCTGATGAGCAGAGCGGTTGGTTCTTCATGCGTCATGAAATCCGCGCCGAATCGCTGCCATTCGGCATCGAAGCCTTCCGCGAGGCGTTTGCGCCGATCGCCGAAGAGTTCTCCATGACCTGGCGCATCACCGACTCGGCGCAGAAAAAACGCGTGGTACTGATGGCCAGCCGTGAGTCGCACTGCCTGGCTGACCTGCTGCACCGCTGGCACACCGATGAACTGGATTGCGAAATCCCGTGCGTGATTTCCAACCACAACGACCTGCGCAGCATGGTCGAGTGGCACGGTATTCCGTTCTTCCATGTACCGGTCGACCCCAAGGACAAGGCCCCGGCCTTTGCCGAAGTATCGCGCCTGGTTCAGGAGCACGCTGCCGACGTGGTGGTGCTGGCCCGCTACATGCAGATCCTGCCACCACAACTGTGCCGGGACTATGCTGAAAAGGTGATCAACATTCACCACAGCTTCCTGCCATCGTTCGTCGGCGCCAAGCCTTACCACCAGGCCGCCCTGCGTGGTGTGAAGCTCATTGGTGCAACCTGCCACTACGTCACCGAAGAACTGGACGCCGGCCCGATCATCGAGCAGGACGTGGTGCGTGTCAGCCATGCCGACAGCATCGAAGACATGGTCCGCTTTGGTCGTGACGTCGAGAAGATGGTGCTGGCCCGTGGCCTGCGTTATCACCTGGAAGACCGCGTCCTGGTGCATGGCAACAAGACCGTGGTGTTCGACTGACAGTATTGGGGGCTGCTTTGCAGCCCATCGCGACACAAGGCCGCTCCTGAAGGGCATAGGCGGTGCAATGCGGGTGCACAATCGCTTGCAGGAGCGGCCATGTGTCACGATGGGGCGCAAAGCGCCCCTGGCATTCTCGAAAGGAACCCTGATGGCCAGGCAACGCAATACCCCCACCGCCTTACCCCCACCGACCCTCGGCGAAGGCTGCCTGGCCCGCTTCGACCCCGAAGCCCTCGACGATACCGACGGCACCGATTTCCCCGGCGCGGCCGAACTCTGGCAACAGCTCAACCCGCCTGACGACGCCAGCGCTGCAGCAACGGGCGCGCCAGCAGGCAGACAAACACCGGGCCGCCTGCCAGCAAGTAAAAGTAGTAAGTAACCGCTCGCCATATCAGGATCGCCGCCGCTGCGGTCGAACTGCCCACCAGAGGCGTCAGCAGGCTGGCCGAGGTCAGCTCGGCGGCTCCTGCCCCACCCGGCAGCAGGCTGAATTGCCCGGCACTGAGCGACAGCATCTGCACCAGGAAGCTGGGGATCCACGCCAGGTCCACGCCCAGCCCTCTCAATACCAGGTACAACACGCTATAGCGTAACCCCCAGTGGATGCAGGTTAGGCTGAATACCAGTATCAGCGTGCGCTTGGGCAGGCGCCAGGTCTGCGCCAATGCGTCGATGAAGTGCAGCAGTTTGCGCGCCCAGCGGCGCTTGCGCGGCGGGCTTACACCCAGGCGCTGCAGCAGCTTGCCGTTCAGGCGCATCAGCGTGCGCCGGTAACGCATTAGCCCGATCACAGCAGCCAGGGCGCTGCACAGCAGCACAGCACTGCCGAGCAACATGCTTTCCTGGCTGCGGCCAAGGCTGTGGAACAGCGCGTAACCGGCAATCGCCAGCATCGCGCAGAAGAAGAACAGCAGGTCGTTCAACTGGTCCATGGCGAACACGGCGCCACTGCGCGCGGGGCCAATGCGTTCGCGTGCCAGCAGGGCCATCAGGGTCAACGGCCCGCCACTGCCGCCGGGCGTCGTGCAGATGGCGAACTCGGTGGCCATTACCACGCCCAGGCTACGCATCCGCCCAAGCCTTGCGCCTTGCTGGCCAAGCAGCAGGCGAAGGCGGATGGCATTGATAACCCAGCACAGCAGAATCATGCCCAGCAGTGTCAGCATCAGGCCGGGCTTGAAACCCTGCAACCTGGGCAGTAGCTCACTGCCACCCAGCAGGGTTGGCACCAGCACCGCGCCAAGCAGTGCCAGGCCAAACCAGGCCAGGCGGTTCATGCGTTGGCCTGGCGGTCTAGCCAGGCCGACTTGGTCAGTGGCTCACGACCTTGTGCGAGCAAGGTGCGCAAGGTGTTCAACCAGTAATCGCGGGAGCTGCGATGGCGCATGTCCACGGGGTGCAGGCCCAGACGCAGTGTTTCGGCGTTGTGCCAACGCCTGCATTGCCAGTCGCACAGTGCTCGCGACAGCCCGCGACGCCAGGCGCTGCGGGCACTCCATACCAGCCCAGGGGCTTCGACAGGTGTGAACTCTGGCAAGCGGTACAGGTGTTGCGGCGTGCTCGTGTATCTTAGCGGCAGGCGGCACAGGGCCTGGCGAGTGCCTTCGCTCATCAGCCAGGCCGGTGCAACAAAGCCGGCCACTGGCCAGCCCTGTTGTGCGAACAGTGCCAGGCCGTGCTCCAGGCGTTGCAGGGCTTGCTGCTGGTCGAGGGCGTAGAACTCGCCTTCGTGGGTATAAATGCGGCGCATGAAGTACTCGCCGGGTGTGCGTGGTGGCGGGCTGTCGTCGGCATGGTAGTAGCCATGCAGCGCCAGTTCGTCACCCTGGGCCAGGCGCCGATGTAACAGCCTGCAGAAGGTGGGCGAGCGCATCAGCGGGTTACGGTGATGGAAGTCTGGTACCACCAGCCAGGTCATGGGGATACCGCCGATGGCATCGATGGCCTGGACGAACGGCTGGTAATCAGGCCAGGTCTCAGGCGCGACATCGTGCAGCACCAGCATCAGGCTGCGCGATGTCGGCATTGGCTCAACCATGGGCGCGTACCTGCGGTTGGTGGCCAAGCACGGCCTGATAGTGCTGCAGCAGGCCGCTGACCACGTTGTCCCATGAATAGTGCTGTTCCACATGGCTCCGGGCCTGTACACCGAGTTTGCGTACGCCTTCCTCGAACACTTCGCGCACCGCCGCAGCCATGGCCTGGCCATCGTTGGGGCGACACAGGCTGCCGCACTGTTCGTTGATGATTTCACCGAACGCTCCGGCGCGTACGGCTACCACCGGTGTGGCACTGGCCATCGCTTCGAGAATCACCAGGCCGAAGGTTTCCTGATCGCCAGCGTGTACAAGCAGGTCGGCGCTGGCCATCAGCCTGGCGACCTGGGCTGCGGGGCAGAAGTGGTCGATCACACTGACGTTGTTGGGCACGTTCGCCGGCATGTTCGAGCCCACCAGCAACAGGTGGTAGGGGCTGCCAAGTTGCTGCACGCAGTCGAGCAGTACCGGCAGGTTCTTTTCCCGCGAGCCACGGCCGGCATAGATCAGCAGGCGGCTGGTTTCGGCAATGCCCAGTTCGGCGCGCACGTGCGGGTCGCGTTGGTCGGGGTTGAAAGTGGTCAAGTCTACGCCAAGGCGCTGCACGTGCACGTCACGCACACCCAGGCGGCGCAATTTGTCGGCCATTACCTGGCTGGGGGCAAGCACCCGGTCGAAATTCCCGTACAGCTTGCTGACATAGGCCTCGACATTCGGTGTGAACCAGTTGCCCATGCGGTTGCTGACCAGCAATGGCAGGTCGGAGTGGTAAAAGCCGATTACCGGTACATCGAGTTGACGTCGTGCTTCCAGCGCCGCCCAGGCGGTCAGGTAGGGGTCGCCGACTTCGATCAGGTCTGGCTTGAGCGTTCGCAGCGTCTTGCACCAAGGGGCGAGGCGCACCGGGAAGCGATAACCCTTGCCGAACGGCAAGGGCGGGGCCGGTACCTGGTAGATACCGTCGGCGTAGTGGGTGCTGGCACCCGGAATCAAAAGGCTGTGGCGTACACCCGCAATGGCGTCGAGGCGGTGATGTTTGGCATCAAGATAGGTACGTACGCCACCGCTGGCCGGGGCGTAGAACATGGTGATGTCGGCAATGTGCACGATCAGCATCCCTCCAGGATCGTCTTCGGGTGTGTCATTCGGCGCTCGATTGCCGACGATGACGCGCCTAAAGGTTGACCTTTGTGAAGGATAGTTTGTTCGATCGGGGTTGAGTGGGGGGCTGGAGAGCGGTGTTGGATTCTTCGTGGGCACGCCCGCTCGCACAGGGATAACACACCTGTAGAAGCGGGCGGCGCGGTCTTTGCCTAGATGCGGAAACTGCCCACCAGATGCTTCAGGCGGCCAGCTTGCTGTTCCAGGTCGGAGCACGCACGCAGGGTGGCCTGCAGGTTCTCCACGCCTTCCTGGTTGAGCATGTTGATTTCGTTGATGTCCATGTTGATCGCCTCAACCACGGCAGTCTGTTCTTCAGTGGCGGTGGCCACCGACTGGTTCATGCCGTCGATCTCGCCAATGCGTACAGTCACGCTGTCCAGGCGTTCACCGGCCTGGTTGGCGATCTGCATGCTGTCCTGGCTGTGGCGCTGGCTCTGGTCCATGGTCTCGACCGATTCGCGGGCGCCAACCTGCAGCTCTTCGATCATGGTCTGTACCTGCTGCGCTGATTCCTGGGTGCGGTGTGCCAGGTTGCGCACTTCATCGGCAACCACGGCAAAACCACGCCCGGCTTCACCGGCGCGGGCTGCTTCGATGGCAGCGTTCAACGCCAGCAGGTTGGTCTGTTGGGAAATGCTGGTGATCACTTCGAGGATCTGGCCGATGTTCACGGTCTTGCTGTTCAGCGTTTCGATGTGTTCGCTGGAGGTGACGATGAGGTCCGACAGGCGGTTCATCGCCGCAATGTTGCGCTCGACCACTTGCTGGCCTTCCTCGGCCAACAGTCGTGCGGAGCTGGCGTGCTGCGACGCCTGGGCGGCATTGCCGGCAATTTCCTGGGCGGCGGCGCCCAGTTCGTTGATGGCGGCAGCCACGCTGTTGGTGCGGTTGGACTGCTCGTCGGAGTTGGTCATCGACGAGTTCGACGCGCTGATCACCCGCAGGGCCACTTCGTTGACTTGCTCGGTGGCCGAAGACACTTCGCGGATGCTGCCGTGGATGCGCTCGACGAAGCGGTTGAAGGCGTTGCCGAGGATGCCGAATTCGTCGTGGTTGTGGATGCGCAGGCGTTTGGTCAGGTCGCCTTCACCTTCGGCGATGTCTTCCATGGCACGGGTCATGGTATGCAGCGGCTGCATCAGCACGCGGATCAACAGGCCGAGCAGGCCGATGATGATCACCACCGCCACGATCGTGGCGATCACCGCCGAAGTGCGGAAGGTGCTGAGCATCGAGAAAGCCTTGTCCTTGTCCACCGACAGGCCGATGTACCAGTTGGCCGAGGGCAGGCCGGTGATCGGGGTGAAGGTCAGCAGGCGGGCCTGGCCATCGCTCTGCACTTCGGTCAGCTCGCTGGTCAGCTTCGGGGTGTGTTGCGGGAACAGGTCCGACAGCGACTTCATCACCAGGTCTTTGTCCGGGTGCACGAGGATCTTGCCTTGGTCATTGACCAGGAAGGCGTAGCCCATGCCACCGAAATTCAGCGAGTTGATGATTTGCACCAGGCCGTCCAGGGCCAGGTCGCCACCCACCACGCCGACACTGCTGGAAACCTTGTTGAGGATGCCGATGACCATCTTGTTGGTGGTCATGTCGATGTACGGTTCGGTCAGGGTTGCTCCGCTGGCATTCATGCCATCTCTGTACCAGGGGCGAGTGCGCGGGTCGTAGCCGTCGGGCATTTTCGAGTCGGGGCGTACGCTGAAACCGCCGTCGACCTTGCCCAGGTAAACAGTTAGAAAACTGGAAGTCAGTGCATTCTGGCCCATCAGGGTTTCAGCGTTGGCCGGGTTCTGGGCAATGTTCTGCGCCAGGTTTTCAACCAGTTTGATACGCCCTTCAAACAGGTTGCGGATGTTGGTCGAAGTGGAGGTGCCCATTTCAGCCAGATAGTTTTCCAGGTCCTCGCGGATCGCATTACGCTGGAGGTAATCGTTGTAGAGGGTGAAAAGGCTGAAGGCGAGTATCACGATCAGTGAGGCCGCCAAAAGAATCTTGTGGCTGAAACGAAGGCTTTTGTTCATGGCGTAATCGGTTCCGCTAAGGTTTTATATCAGGCGTTCGCACGAGTGGAGCCGCAAGGCAGTGCAACATCCCGAAAAGTCCCTTTTCGGCTGTTCCTCTCTATTAAGGCGAATATCATCCGAAGGTATCGGCCGAATTAAGCTAAAGCTTGAGCAGAGGATTAAAGTGATGTCGGAAATTGCGACCATCGTTGTAGGGGCAGGCCCGGATGGCCAGCCCGTCGTGCAAGCAATGCGGCTGGCCAACCGTCACGGCCTGGTGGCGGGTGCGACGGGCACCGGCAAGACCGTCACCCTGCAGCACCTGGCGGAAGTGTTCAGTGACGCCGGGGTGGCAGTGTTCGCAGCCGATGTCAAAGGTGACCTTTGTGGCCTTGGGGCTGCCGGTGCGCCGCAGGGCAAGGTGGCCGAGCGCATTGCCGGCATGCCGTGGCTGGGGCATACGCCGCGGGCCTACCCGGTGAGCCTGTGGGATATCGCCGGGCAGTCTGGCCACCCACTGCGCACTACGCTTAGTGAAATGGGGCCGCTGCTGCTGGGCAACTTGCTGGAACTCACCGACAGCCAGCAGGCGGCGCTGTATGCCGCGTTCAAGGTGGCCGACCGCGAAGGCCTGTTGTTGCTTGACCTGAAAGACCTCAAGGCACTGCTCGCGCATCTGAAAGACAACCCACAACTGCTGGGTGAGGACAGTGCGCTGATGACCGCTGCCTCAACCCAGGCTTTGCTGCGCCGGCTGGCTACGCTTGAGCAGCAGGGCGCCGAGGCGCTGTTTGGCGAACCGGCATTGCAACTGGAGGACCTGCTACGCCCGGACCCGGATGGCCGTGGGCGGATCCACCTGCTTGATGCCAGCCGGCTGGTGCACGAGGCGCCCAAGGTATACGCGACATTCTTGCTGTGGCTGCTGGCCGAGTTGTTTGAGCAGTTGCCTGAGCGTGGTGATGCCGACAAGCCGGTGCTGGCGTTGTTCTTCGATGAGGCGCACCTGCTGTTCAACGGTACGCCCAAGGCGTTGCAGGATCGGCTGGAGCAAGTGGTGCGGCTGATCCGTTCCAAGGGGGTGGGGGTGTACTTCGTTACCCAGTCGCCCGGCGATTTGCCGGATGCAGTGCTGGCCCAGCTGGGCTTGCGCATTCAGCACGGCCTGCGGGCGTTTACCGCCAAAGAACAGAAGTCACTACGGGCAGTTGCCGACGGTTTCCGGCCAAACCCGGCCTTCGATACCCTGGCGGTGCTGACCGAGTTGGGGATTGGCGAGGCGCTGGTGGGTACCTTGGAAGAGAAGGGCACACCGGCCATGGTGCAGCGCGTACTGGTTGCTCCGCCACAGTCGCGCATCGGGCCGTTGAGTGCGGCTGAGCGTAGTGCACTGATTGCCGCTTCGCCGTTGGCCGGGCGGTATGACAAACCGGTCGACCGGGAATCGGCCTATGAAATGCTGACCCAGCGCAAAGGCGAGGCGGTGGAGCCGGCACCACAGCCAAAGGCGGATGAAGAGAGTTTTGCCGACAAGGCGGGTGAGTTCTTGCAGAGTGCGGCAGGGCAAGCGATCAAGTCGGCGGTGCGCCAGGCTGCCAACCAGCTAGGGCGGCAGCTGGTACGGGGGTTGATGGGGTCGTTGTTGGGAGGCAAGAAAAAATAGCACAGGCTTGCGCTGTATCTGATGAAAAAGGCGCCCGGAGGCGCCTTCATTCATTGCTGTATCACTCAGCTAATGGCTTTGGACGCTAGCCAGAACAGGCCGGCTGCCAGGCCCATCGAGGCTGGCAGGGTCAGTACCCAGGCCATCAGGATGGTCTTGACGGTGCCACCTTGCAGGCCGCTCTTGTTGGCGACCATGGTGCCGGCAACGCCGGACGATAGCACGTGGGTGGTCGATACCGGCAGGGCGAACACGTTGGCCATACCGATAGCGCAGGCTGCGGTGATTTGTGCCGACATGCCCTGGGCATAGGTCATGCCCTGCTTGCCGATCTTCTCGCCAACGGTCAGCACCACACGCTTCCAACCCACCATGGTGCCCAGGCCCAAGGCCAGCGCGACGGCTACGATCACCCAGAACGGGGCGTATTCAGTGGTGGCGGTAAGGTCTTTGCGCAGTTTTTCCAGGTCGGCTTTTTCGCGGGCTTCCAGGCCTGGCAGTTTGCCAACCTTCTTCGCTGTGTCATCCAGGCACAGCAGGTAGCGGCGCACTTCGACGCGCTTTTCGGCGCTCAGGCTGTGGTAGTCGGTCACGCCTTGCAGCGAGGTTTGCAGTGCGGCAATGGTCGGCTCGGTCTGCTGTGGGTTGCAGCTGAACTGCTCCGGCAGGTCGCTGGCCTTGGCCTTGCCCAGTGCCAGGAACTCGCCCAGGGTGGCGGCGTTACGCTGGTAGAACTGGCTCATGTGCAGGGTGGCGTCGCGGGTGCGCTCGATCTGGTAGGTGGTACTGTTCAGGTCGAGGACGAACTTGGCCGGGACGATGCCGATCAGCACCAGCATGATCAGGCCGATGCCTTTCTGGCCGTCGTTGGAGCCATGCACGAAACTTACGCCCATGGCAGAAACGACCAGTACCAGGCGGTTCCAGAACGGTGGGTGCTTCTTGTCGTCGAGCTTGCGGCGCTGGTCAGGGGTCTTGTGCATCTTCGACAGCGGGCGCCACCATTTCAGGCCAATCAGTACCAGGGCGGCAACAGCGAAGCCGGCGATTGGCGAGACCACCAGCGACATGGCGATGTCGATCGCCTTCTGCCAGTTGACGCCGTCGCCCAGCGGGATGTCGTTGATCAGTGCGTTGGCCAGGCCAACACCCAGAATGGAGCCGATCAGGGTGTGAGAGCTGGAAGCGGGGATACCAAAGTACCAGGTGCCGAGGTTCCAGGTGATGGCCGCGGCCAGCAGCGAGAAGACCATGGCCAGGCCGTGGCCGGTGTTCACATTGATCAGCAGCTCTACCGGCAACAGGTGAACGATGGCATAGGCCACCCCGACACCGCCGAGCAGAACGCCAAGGAAGTTGAACACACCGGAGAAGAACACGGCGAGGTGCGGTGGCATGGCTTTGGTATAGATGACGGTAGCTACCGCGTTTGCGGTGTCATGAAAGCCATTGATGAACTCGAAGGCGAGTACGAAGGTCAAGGCGAGCAGCAGGCTCACCAACACCCAGGCATCCAGTCCGCTGAATAAATCGATCATGAAGGTTGTCTGGCGGTCATAGGGGGGCGGGATTATGCCAGAAAACCTTGGCAATCGATGCACCTGCTACAGACCGATGGCGAACTTCATGGCCTTCACATGGCTTGCCTGACGGCGCGTGGATGCAGGGAAATGTCGGCAAAAAGTCAAAAAAGCTGGCGAAAAAAGGCATAAAAGTGAAGTAAAAGCCGTTTCTTCATCATTCAAACGAATGTATGAAATTTGTGAAAATCCATTTCACCTTCGACGTGGCGGTAAAGATCGACCGCGCCCGGGCTGGCCGGGCGACGACGCGTTGGCGTAGCGCTGGGTCAGGGGTTGTCGCAGCGCAGTTCTTTTTCCATGCGCTCCAGTTCCTGGCTGAATGCCTGGTCACGCACGCTGGCGCGTTTACGCCAAGGTTTGCGTTCCGGATCCGGTTGTGCGGCATAAGTGGTGACTTCGCCACCGTAAACATCCTTGTAACGTTCGGCCTGGCGCTCGAGTTCTGCGCGCAGTTCATCTTTCGTCACATGCAGTACCTGAATTAAGAATATGGGCTGTTGGCAGGCGCTGTGCAACATTGCACAGGCCTTGCTGGCCGCAACGGTTTGATACAGCGGAAGGTTCCGTTACCACGGCAACGTCGGGGCCTGCGCGATCGATTATAGCAACCGATAATTCGCTGAACATCGTTATTTACCCAACCCTGACATCATTTGATGCAAGTTGTGAGATGTACCCGGTAAACGGTTTGACCTTTCGTACAAGTTTGAAAGGCTTGACGGACAAAAGTTCGCGGCAATGTCGGGTGCGGGGCGGGAATGAAAAACGGCCTCGCCAAAAGACGAGGCCGTTGCCTGGGGACTTCTACGGTGGGTACCTGACCAGTCTCTCCAAAGAAGCCACAAGTGGCATGAGAAAGGTATAAGCAAACGTGTCAGCGGTCAATTGCGATTATCGGCCGTTTGTTCGATAATCGCACGAATCGGCGTTTTTTTTGAGGTGTGCGATGAGTGACCAAACCGTGGACAACGATTCCGCCAACCCGGAGGCGGCACGTCCTGCTTCGGCTGCCATGGCGCCGCCGATCGTGGCTTCTCCGGCCAAGCGCATCCAGGCCTTTACCGGCGACCCGGACTTCATGACCTCCCTGGCGCGTGGCCTGGCGGTGATCCAGGCCTTCCAGGAGCGCAAGCGTCACCTGACCATCGCCCAGATCAGCCACCGTACGGAAATACCACGCGCTGCGGTGCGCCGTTGCCTGCACACACTGATCAAGCTGGGTTATGCCACCACCGACGGGCGTACCTACTCGCTGCTGCCCAAGGTGCTGACCCTGGGGCATGCCTACCTCTCATCGACGCCACTGGCCATTTCGGCACAGCCTTACCTGGACCGCATCAGCGACCAGTTGCATGAGGCGGCCAACATGGCCACCCTTGAAGGTGATGACATCCTTTATATAGCCCGTTCGGCCACGGTCGAGCGGCTGATTTCGGTCGATCTGTCGGTGGGCGGGCGCTTGCCGGCCTATTGCACGTCGATGGGGCGCATCCTGCTGGCGGCCCTGGACGACACCAGCCTGCGTGAGTACCTGGACCGTGCCGACCTGAAGGCGCGCACAAGCCGTACCTTGCACGACCCTGAATCGTTGTTTGCCTGCATCCAGCAGGTGCGCGCGCAGGGCTGGTGCGTGGTGGACCAGGAGCTGGAGCAGGGGCTGCGCTCGATTGCGGTGCCGGTGTATGACGCTTCTGGGCAGGTGCTGGCGGCGTTGAACGTGAGTACCCACGTCGGGCGGGTAACGCGCAGTGAACTGGAACAGCGCTTTCTGCCTATCCTGCTTGCGGCCAGCAGAGACCTTTGTCACCAGTTGTTTGGTTGAGGTTGCCGGGGGCCGCACAGCCCCCCCTTTCAGATTTTGAACAGATAAAACCGTTTCCTGTGCGATAAACGCACAGTGTCGCTCCCGGTGAATTGCTTCACCAGCGGCCGCTGATTAATGTCTCTCGCAACGGTCGGCTGTGCCGACCGAACAAGAAAAACATAAGAGGCACTTACCATGCATACTGTCCCTTCTCTGCTGCGGCCGCACCCGCACGCAGTACCGTTGTATCCAGGCTGACGCAGGCCATCCATTCCAATCACTACCCTCTGTACCGATACCCGCGTGCAGTGGCCTGACTGTGCCTATCTTCTGGATAACAACAATGAACCAAGCGCAAACCAACGTCGGCAAAAGCCTCGACGTTCAGTCGTTCATCAATCAGCAGCCGCTGTCCCGCTATCAGTGGCGGGTCGTGCTGTTGTGCTTTCTGATCGTCTTCCTCGATGGGCTGGACACTGCTGCCATGGGCTTCATCGCCCCGGCCCTGTCGCAGGAATGGGGTATAGACCGCGCCAGCCTTGGGCCGGTAATGAGTGCTGCATTGATCGGCATGGTGTTTGGTGCCCTTGGCTCCGGGCCGTTGGCCGACCGCTTCGGCCGCAAGGGTGTGCTGGTAGGGGCGGTGCTGGTGTTCGGTGGCTTTAGCCTGGCCTCGGCTTATGCCACCAATGTCGATCAGTTGCTGGTGCTGCGCTTCCTGACGGGCCTGGGCCTTGGCGCCGGTATGCCCAATGCCACCACGCTACTGTCTGAATACACCCCTGAGCGCCTCAAGTCGCTGCTGGTAACCAGCATGTTCTGCGGTTTCAACCTGGGCATGGCGGGTGGTGGCTTCATTTCCGCCAAGATGATCCCGGCCTATGGCTGGCACAGCCTGCTGGTGATCGGTGGCGTACTGCCGCTGCTGCTGGCGCTGGTGCTGATGGTCTGGCTGCCGGAGTCGGCGCGATTCCTGGTGGTGCGCAACCGTGGCACTGACAAGGTACGCAAGACCTTGTCGCCAATTGCGCCACAGGTGGTAGCCGAGGCAGGGAGCTTCAGCGTGCCGGAGCAGAAGGCCGTGGCAGCCCGCAACGTGTTCGCGGTGATCTTCTCCGGCACCTACGGCCTGGGCACTGTGCTGCTCTGGCTGACCTACTTCATGGGTCTGGTGATTGTCTACCTGCTGACCAGCTGGCTGCCGACCCTGATGCGTGACAGCGGCGCGAGCATGGAGCAGGCTGCCTTCATCGGAGCGCTGTTCCAGTTCGGCGGTGTGCTCAGTGCCGTTGGTGTGGGCTGGGCCATGGATCGCTTCAACCCCCACAAGGTCATCGGCATCTTCTATCTGCTGGCCGGGGTGTTCGCCTACGCCGTAGGGCAGAGCCTGGGTAACATCACCGTGCTGGCCACGCTTGTGCTGATCGCCGGCATGTGTGTGAACGGTGCGCAGTCGGCGATGCCTTCACTGGCGGCGCGCTTCTACCCGACCCAAGGCCGCGCCACAGGTGTTTCGTGGATGCTGGGCATCGGCCGCTTTGGCGCGATACTGGGTGCCTGGAGTGGCGCGACGCTGCTGGGCCTGGGCTGGAACTTCGAGCAGGTGCTGACGGCGTTGCTGGTGCCGGCGGCGCTGGCGACCGTGGGTGTGATCGTGAAGGGGCTGGTGAGCCACGCTGACGCGACCTGAAGCAGAGGGGGCTGCTTTGCGGCCCCGCTCTGGAGATAAGTAGTAGGGCAACAAATGGTTCGATAACCGCACAAAGAGTCGATTATCGGATTGTAAGCCCCCCGCCAGTCTCCTTAATCTGAGCTCACCGAAGCACCCTGACCAGGAGCCTCCAAATGCCACGAGCAGACCACTACCGAACCCACTGAATTCGAGCTGTCCACCCTGCGTGACCTCGAAGCCCGTACCGCCGCGGCCCATGGCCGGCTGGCAGGAGAAGCCTGATGCGAGACGTATTCATCTGTGACGCCATCCGTACCCCGATCGGCCGCTTTGGCGGTGCCTTGGCCGGTGTGCGGGCCGATGACCTGGCCGCTGTGCCGCTGAAGGCGCTGATCGAGCGCAACCCCAGCGTGCAATGGGACCAGGTTGACGAGGTGTTCTTCGGCTGCGCCAACCAGGCCGGTGAAGACAACCGCAACGTGGCACGCATGGCACTGCTGCTGGCCGGCCTGCCAGAGAGCATTCCGGGCGTCACCCTGAACCGCCTGTGCGCCTCGGGCATGGATGCCATCGGCACCGCTTTCCGCGCCATCGCCAGCGGTGAAATGGAGTTGGCAATCGCCGGTGGTGTCGAGTCTATGTCGCGTGCGCCGTTCGTCATGGGCAAGGCCGAAAGTGGCTACTCGCGCAACATGAAGTTGGAAGACACTACCATCGGCTGGCGTTTCATCAACCCGTTGATGAAGAGCCAGTACGGTGTGGACTCGATGCCGGAAACCGCCGACAACGTGGCTGACGATTACCAGGTTTCGCGTGCTGATCAGGATGCCTTCGCCCTGCGCAGCCAGCAGAAGGCCGCTGCTGCCCAGGCCGCCGGCTTCTTCGCCGAAGAAATCGTGCCGGTGCGCATCGCCCACAAGAAGGGTGAGATCATCGTCGAACGTGACGAGCACCTGCGTCCGGAAACCACGCTGGAGGCGCTGACCAAGCTGAAACCGGTCAATGGGCCGGACAAGACGGTCACTGCCGGCAACGCTTCGGGCGTGAACGACGGTGCCGCGGCATTGATCCTTGCCTCGGCCGAAGCGGTGAAAAAACACGGCCTGACCCCTCGTGCACGGGTGCTGGGCATGGCCAGCGGTGGTGTTGCACCACGAGTCATGGGCATTGGCCCGGTGCCGGCGGTGCGCAAGCTGACCGAGCGGCTGGGTGTGGCGGTGAATGATTTTGATGTGATCGAGCTTAACGAAGCCTTCGCCAGCCAAGGCCTGGCGGTGCTGCGTGAGCTGGGAGTGGCCGACGACGCGCCGCAGGTGAACCCTAATGGTGGTGCGATTGCCTTGGGCCACCCGCTGGGCATGAGCGGTGCGCGCCTGGTGCTGACCGCGCTGCACCAGTTGGAGAAGAGTGGCGGGCGTAAAGGCCTGGCGACCATGTGTGTAGGGGTTGGTCAGGGGCTGGCTTTGGCCATCGAGCGCGTTTGACCTGTACCGGCCTCTTCGCGGGTAAACCCGCTCCTGCAACGGGCCACGACTCCCTTGCAGGAGCGGGTTTACCCGCGAAGAGGCCGGTCCTGTCAGACCCAAGGCCTATTCCCGGCCTGATAGCGGAACGAGTGTGTTACCAGGTATGTCTAGACTTACCTAGTGCCCTCCAGGAGTAATACCGTCATGACCTCAACCTATTACACCGGTGAAGAGCGCAGCAAGCGTATCTTTGCTATCGTCGGTGCCTCATCAGGCAACCTGGTGGAATGGTTCGACTTCTACGTCTACGCCTTCTGCGCCATCTATTTCGCCCCGGCCTTCTTCCCCTCCGACGACCCCACCGTGCAACTGTTGAACACCGCCGGTGTTTTTGCTGCGGGCTTTCTGATGCGCCCTATTGGTGGCTGGATCTTCGGCCGCCTCGCTGACCGCCATGGTCGCAAGAATTCCTTGATGATCTCGGTGCTGATGATGTGCTTCGGTTCGCTGATGATCGCCTGCCTGCCCACCTATGCCAGCATTGGCACCTGGGCCCCGGCGCTGCTGTTGTTGGCCCGGCTGATCCAGGGCCTTTCGGTGGGTGGCGAATACGGCACCACCGCCACCTACATGAGTGAAGTGGCCCTGCGCGGCCAGCGCGGCTTCTTTGCCTCGTTCCAGTACGTGACCCTGATCGGCGGCCAGTTGCTGGCGGTGCTGGTGGTTGTCATCCTGCAGCAATTGCTGACCGAAGATGAACTGCGCGCCTGGGGCTGGCGCATCCCGTTCGTGGTGGGCGCCATCGCCGCGCTGATCTCGCTGATGCTGCGCCGTTCGTTGCACGAAACCAGCAGTGCCGAAACCCGCAGTGACAAGGACGCAGGCTCGATCAGTGGCCTGTTCCGCAACCACACAGCGGCGTTCATCACCGTGCTGGGCTATACCGCTGGCGGCTCGCTGATTTTCTATACCTTCACCACCTACATGCAGAAGTACCTGGTCAACACCGCCGGCATGACGGCGAAGAACGCCAGTTACGTGATGACCGGCGCGCTGTTCCTGTTCATGGTGCTGCAGCCGTTTTTCGGCATGCTTTCCGACCGTATCGGCCGGCGAAATTCGATGTTGCTGTTCGGTGCCCTCGGTACCCTGTGCACCGTGCCGCTGCTGATGGCGCTGAAAACCGTGACCAGTCCGTTCATGGCCTTTGTGCTGATTACGCTGGCACTGTGCATCGTCAGTTTCTATACCTCGATCAGCGGCCTGGTGAAAGCCGAGATGTTCCCGCCGCAGGTGCGCGCGCTGGGTGTGGGCCTGGCCTATGCGGTAGCCAACGCGGCATTCGGCGGTTCGGCTGAATACGTGGCCCTGGGGCTGAAGACCATGGGCATGGAAAATACCTTCTACTGGTACGTGACCGCGATGATGGCGATAGCCTTCCTGTTCAGCCTGCGCCTGCCGAAACAGGCCGAGTACCTGCACCATGACCACTAAGGACGCTGCATGAGCAACCAATTGTTCGACGCCTACTTCACAGCACCTGCCATGCGCGAGATTTTCTCCGACCGCGGCCGCCTGCAGGGCATGCTCGATTTCGAAGCTGCGCTGGCCCATGCCGAAGCGGCTGCCGGGTTGGTCCCGCACAGCGCCGTGGCGGCCATCGAGGCGGCGTGCCAGGCCGAACGCTATGACGTTTGCGCGCTGGCAAATGCCATCGCCACCGCTGGCAATTCGGCAATCCCGCTGGTGAAGGCGTTGGGCAAGGTGATCGCCACGGGCGTGCCTGAAGCCGAGCGCTATGTGCACCTGGGGGCAACCAGCCAAGACGCGATGGACACGGGTTTGGTGTTGCAGTTGCGCGATGCGCTCAATCTGATCGAAGCCGACCTTGGCAAGCTGGCAGACACCCTGTCGCAGCAGGCCTTGAAGCATGCCGATACGCCATTGGTGGGCCGCACCTGGCTGCAGCACGCTACCCCGGTGACCCTGGGCATGAAACTGGCAGGCGTGCTGGGTGCCTTGACCCGCCACCGCCAGCGCCTGCAGGAGCTGCGCCCGCGTTTGCTGGTGCTGCAGTTCGGCGGTGCCTCGGGTAGCCTGGCGGCCTTGGGCAGCAAGGCAATGCCGGTGGCCGAGGCGCTGGCCGAGCAGCTCAAGCTGACACTGCCCGAGCAGCCTTGGCACACGCAGCGCGACCGCCTGGTGGAGTTTGCCTCGGTGCTGGGCCTGGTTGCCGGCAGCCTGGGCAAGTACGGGCGCGATGTGAGCCTGCTGATGCAAACCGAAGCGGGGGAGGTATTCGAGCCTTCTGCGCCGGGCAAGGGCGGCTCTTCGACCATGCCGCACAAGCGCAACCCGGTGGGTGCTGCCGTACTGATCGGTGCCGCCACCCGGGTACCGGGCCTGTTGTCGACGCTGTTCGCCGCCATGCCCCAGGAGCACGAGCGCAGCCTTGGCCTGTGGCATGCCGAATGGGAAACCCTGCCGGATATCTGCTGCCTGGTCTCTGGGGCTCTGCGCCAGGCCCAGGTAATTGCCGAGGGCATGGAAGTGGATGCAGCACGCATGCGCCGCAACCTCGACCTGACCCAGGGCCTGGTGCTGGCCGAAGCGGTCAGCATTGTCCTCGCCCAGCGCCTGGGGCGCGACCGTGCCCACCATTTGCTGGAACAGTGCTGCCAACGCGCGGTGGCCGAGCAGCGCCACTTGCGTGCCGTGCTGGGAGACGAACCACAGGTCAGTGCCGAACTGTCCGCTGAAGAGCTCGATCGCCTGCTAGACCCTGCCCATTACCTGGGCCAGGCCCGCGTCTGGGTGGCGCGTGCCGTGTCCGAACATCAACGTTTCACTGCCTGAAGGAGACCGCTGTGGCGCACTTGCAACTGGCCGATGGCGTTTTGAATTACCAGATCGATGGCCCGGAAAACGCCCCGGTGCTGGTCCTGTCCAACTCGCTGGGCACCGACCTGGGTATGTGGGACACCCAGATTCCCCTGTGGAGCCAGCACTTCCGGGTACTGCGCTACGACACCCGTGGTCATGGTGAATCGCTGGTAACTGAAGGCCCATACAGCATCGAACAGCTGGGCCGCGACGTACTGGCCCTGCTTGATGGCCTGGACATTGAAAAGGCCCATTTTGTTGGCCTGTCGATGGGCGGCTTGATCGGCCAGTGGCTGGGCATCAATGCCGGTGAGCGCCTGCACAGCCTGACCCTGTGCAATACGGCCGCCAAGATTGCCAATGACGAGGTGTGGAACACCCGCATCGATACCGTGCTCAAAGGCGGCCAACAGGCCATGGTCGACCTGCGCGATGCGTCCATCGCCCGCTGGTTCACCCCAGGCTTTGCCCAAGCCCAGGCAGAGCAGGCCCAACGCATCTGCCAGATGCTGGCGCAAACCAGCCCACAGGGCTATGCCGGCAACTGCGCGGCGGTGCGTGATGCCGATTACCGTGAGCAACTGGGCCGCATCCAGGTGCCGACGCTGGTCGTTGCGGGCACCGAGGACGTTGTCACTACCCCGGAGCATGGCCGCTTCATGCAGGCCGGTATTGCTGGTGCCGAGTATGTGGACTTCCCTGCGGCGCACCTGTCCAACGTCGAAATCGGTGAGGCGTTCAGCCGCCGCGTGCTCGACTTCCTGCTGGCTCACTGAGGACACCGCCATGGATGAGAAACAACGTTACGACGCCGGCATGCAAGTACGCCGCGCGGTGCTGGGCGATGCCCATGTGGACCGCAGCCTGGAAAAGCTCAACGACTTCAATGGCGAGTTCCAGGAGATGATCACCCGCCACGCCTGGGGTGATATCTGGACCCGCCCGGGCCTGCCACGCCACACCCGCAGCCTTGTCACCATCGCCATGCTGATCGGCATGAACCGCAACGACGAGCTGAAACTGCACTTGCGCGCCGCGGCCAACAATGGCGTGACCCGCGACGAGATCAAGGAAGTGCTGATGCAGAGCGCTATCTACTGTGGTATTCCGGCGGCCAATGCCACCTTCCACATGGCAGAGTCGGTGTGGGATGAGCTGGGTGTAGAGTCGCGTAGCTGACCACCACGCTATCCTTTGTTGTAGAAGCGGGCTTGCCCGCGAACAAGGCGGTACGGTCGATGGCACCGGCTTCGCCGGTGTTCGCGGCCAAGGCCGCTCCTACAACGAGCGCGCTACGACAGGCCCGGCGTTGGCTTCGACGGCCTGCTTCAGGGCCGGGCAAAGCCCCAGCATGAACGCCGCTTCGGCGACCACGAACAGCGGCCCGATGATCAACCCACTGACATCATCAATGAAGGCCGGCTTGCGCCCTTCGTAGTAATGGCCGACAAACTGGATGATCCAGCCCACCACGAATGCCCCCAGCCCGGCGCCAAGCCACAGCGCAGTCGCCTGCACGGCGAGTGACTGGCCGACCCACAGGCATAGCCCCAACAGCAAACCCATTGCCAGGCCGAAGCGCAGGTCCAGGCGCAGGTAGAACCATACCGAGGCCGCTGCTGCCAGCAGCGCAGGGGATAGCCAGATGCCGGCTACTTCCCAGCCTGGACGCGACAGCAGGATGGTCACCGCCAACACGATCATGGGGATACCGATGAAATGGGTGACGATGTTGCGTGGGTCGCGGTGGTAGCTGGCGTATTGGCTCAGGTGGTCGACGAGGGTTTTCATTGTTGTGCCTCCCTGGTGTGCCTGATGGGGGTGTATTGCCTGTACCGGCCACCCATATTGCTCAGGATAGCCTGCGCCCACCACCATCATCAGTTCAGCGAATGGCAGCAGCCCGTACCGGCATATCCAGCCCCACCAAGGTCTCGATCATCGCCCGCGCCGCTGGCGACAAACGGTAGCCACTGCGGCTGACCACCCCGCAGCGCACACTGAGCACTTCCAACGCTGGCGGCAGGTTACGCCAGTGCAGGCGCACCAAGGTGCCGGCGGCCAGGTCTTCGGCCACTGCTTCCTCACTGGCCGTACCGATGGCGTCGCTGGCCTGCACCACACTGCGCAGCACTGCCAGGTGCTCGGTCTGCAAGTGCGGGGTGAAATCGCTGCGCCCACTGAGGTTGGCCAGGCGCTTGCGCACGCCGGGGGCGAGCAGCGCGCTGGCCAGTGGGTAGCTGAACAGGTCGTTGGTCGACAGGCTGTCCTTGGCCAGCAATGGGTGGCCCGGCCGGCAGAAGAACAAGCCAGGCCGGGGCGACAAAGGTTCGGTGTGGAAGTTGGGGTCGGTTTCGAACGGGCGGATATCGTCGACGAAGAACTCGATCTGTTCTCGGCGCAGGGCCTGACCGAGGCGGTCGGCATTGTCCACCAGCAGTGAGGTGCGAATACCCGGGTGGCGCTCGATGAACTGGCGCAGGGCATCGGGCACCAGGCGCACGGCCAGCGCCGGGCCACTGCCAAAGTGCAACTCGCCGGCGTCGAGCTTGGTCATCTGCAACACTTCGTTGCTCAGTTGCGCTGCACCCTGTACCAGGCGCCGGGCATGTTGCAGCACCACCAGGCCTTCGGGGGTGGGTGGCAGGGCTTTGCTGGCACGGTCGACAAGGGGGCAGCCGAAGGTATGTTCCAGGCCTTGGATGGCGCGGCTGAAGGCGGGCTGGGTGATGCCCATGGCTTCGGCGGCCCGGACGAAACTGCGGTATTCGGTGAGGGCGATGAAGTAACGCAGCTGACGGAGGTCCATGTCACGGCTCTGGGGCGGGGGGCAGAGGCCTATTCAAGCTTTTACAACTTATTCCGTCAAAGAAGGTTTTTAGATTTGTTTATAGCTTTGGGTTATTTAATCGGGTGTCTGGCCTCTTCGCGGGCAAGCCCGCTCCTACAGGGCATTGTGGGGTCCTGTAGGAGCGGGCTTGCCCGCGAAGAGGCGAGTTCAGATCACAACAAGTTCAGCGGGTAACTCACAATCAACCGGTTCTCATCGAACGCGTTGGTGCTGAAGTCCCGGCGCATGGTGGAGTTGCGCCATTTCACCGACAGGTCCTTGAAGCTGCCCGATTGAATGACGTAAGCCAGTTCGGTCTCGCGCGCCCATTCCTTGCCATCATCCACGCTGCCCACGGTGACGTTATCACCCTTGATGTAGCGGTTCATCAGGGTCAGGCCAGGTACGCCGACAGTGGCAAAGTTGAAGTCATGACGCACCTGCCAGGAGCGCTCCTTGGCGTTGTCGAAGCTGGAGTTGTAGCTGTCGTTGGCCAGGGTACCGCCGCTGGTGCCGTTGACCCGCATCCAGGCATCGTCGCCGCTGACCTTCTGCAGGCCGACGTAGAAGGTGTGGCCCTGGTAGCGTGCCGAAAGCAGCGCCGAGGCGGTGCGGTTGTCCAGCTTGCCGGCGCGTTCGGCACCGTCTTCCTTGCCGATGAAGTAACCCAGGTTGGCGCCCAGGGTCCAGTCGCCCAGCGGCTGGCTGTGCGTCAGGTTGAGGTACTGCTGGCGATAGATGTCCTTGAGCTGAGCATTCCACAGGCCGATCATGGTGCGCTTGTCGTTGAAGGTGTATTCACCGCCGCCGAAGTTGAAACGGTCAGAGGTGAACGCGCCTTTGCCGTTCAGCGACATGTCTTCCATGCTGGCGTCGTTGCGCGGGCTGTTGCCGCGGAACTGGCCGGCATACAGGGTCAGGCCGGCGATTTCCTTCGAGGTCAGTTGGCCACCGCGGAAGGTTTGCGGCAGCGAACGGCCGTCGTCCGAGCGCAGGATCGGCAGTACTGGCATCCATTCGCCGACTTTCAGTTCGGTTTCGGAAAGCTTGGCTTTCAATGCCACACCCAGGCGGCCGAAATCATCAGCCGGGCGGCCATCGTCGTGTACGGGCAGCAGGTGGGTGTTGGTGGTGCCTTTGCCACCATCGAGTTTGACCGAATACAGGCCCAGTACGTCCACACCGAAACCGACGGTGCCCTGGGTGAAGCCGGAGCGGGCGTCGAGGATGAAGCTTTGTGTCCATTCTTCAGCCTTGCCCTGTGGGTGGGCCGGGTCGACGAAGTTACGGTTGATGTAGAAGTTGCGCAGGTTGAGGGTGGCCTTGGCGTCTTCCATGAAACCACCTTGCTCGGCGGCGAACACAGGGAGGGCGCAGGACATGGCCAACAGGCCGGGCAGCAGCTGGCGTGCGGGTTGCAAAGTGCTCATCTGTCGTGGATCTCTTGTTTTTATTGGGGCGAGCCGGTGCTCTGCGAGTTCGAGCCTGCAGGAGCGGGTCTTGTGGATGAACTTGGGCAACGTTGCGTGGGGGGATGGTGCGGGGTAGGGCAGGGGTGAGGCAATTCGTCGCAAACGGAACGGGGCGATAATCGAACGGAATGTTCCGGTTGGTTAATAGTTTGACTGTGCCGGCCTCACAAAACAAAAAGCCCACCGCGAGGGTGGGCCAGATGTTGTTACAGGCTCAATCAGCCTTTGGGTGCTTCCACCGAGGCCTGCTGGTTGGCCTGCCCGGTCTGCTCGTACCAACCACCGCCGAGTGCCTTGTACAGGTTGACCTCGCTGGTCAGCTGCGACAGGCGGTCGCCGATCAGCGCCTGCTGGGCACTGAACAGGTTGCGCTGGGCATCGAGGAAGGTCAGGTTGCTGTCGATGCCGATGCGGTAGCGACGCTCAGCCAGGCGGTAGTAGTCCTGGTTCGCCTGCACCAGGTCGCGCTGGGCCTGCAGTTGTTCTTCGAAGGTCTTGCGCGCCGCCAGGCCATCGGAGACTTCCTGGAAGGCGGTCTGGATGGTTTTTTCGTACTTGGCGATGTTGATGTCCTTCTGGATCTTCGAGTAGTCCAGGCTGGCCTTGAGGCTGCCAGCGTTGAAGATCGGCAGGTTGATCTGTGGCTGGAACAGCCAGGTGCCCTGGCCGCCAGAGAACAGGTGGCCCATGTCAGGGCTCAGGCTGCCGGCGTTGGCCGTCAGGCTGATGCTCGGGAAGAACGCTGCACGGGCGGCGCCGATGTTGGCATTGGCGGCCTTGAGCAGGTGCTCGGCCTCCTGGATATCCGGGCGACGCTGGAGAATGTCTGACGGCAGGCCGGCCGGTACTTCGGCCAGTTGGTCTGCATTGAGCTCCAGTGGCTTGGCCAGGTCGGCTGGAATGCCGGTGCCCAGCAGCACGGTCAGGCTATTGACGTCCTGGGCGACCAGGCGCTGGTACTGCGAGTACTTGACCCGGGCGCCTTCAACGGCTGTACGAGCCTGGCTCACATCCAGTGCCGAAGCCACGCCGACTTCGTTGCTGCGACGGGTGAGGTTGTAGCTTTCCTCATAGGTCTTCAGCGTTTCTTCGGTCAGCTTGAACAGCGCTTGGTCGGCCTGCCAGGTGTAGTAGGCATTGGCCACGCTGGCCACCAGGGCGATTTGCGTGGAACGACGCGCCTGCTCGCTGGACAGGTAGGTTTCCAGGGCTTGCTCGGTCAGGCTGCGAACGCGGCCAAACAGGTCCAGTTCGTAGGCGCTGACGCCCAGAGTGGCCGAGTACTGGCTGGTAATGCCAGATTCGCCAGTTTGCGACATGTTCGCCGGGACGCGCTGGCGGCTGCCGCTGCCGGTGGCCGAAACAGCCGGGAACAGGTCGGCCCGCTGGATACGGTACTGCGCGCGGTAGGCGTCGATGTTCAACGCGGCTACGCGCAGGTCGCGGTTGTTGACCAGCGAAGTCTGTATCAGCTGTTGCAGAGCCGGGTCGTGGAAGAACTGGCGCCAGCCCTGTTCGGCGGCGGCAACGTCTGCCGACTGCGTCGGTGAGTAAGCAGGGCCTTGCGGCCACTGCTGTGCCACCGGCGCTTCCGGGGTCTGGTAGTCAGGGATCAGCGAGCAGCCGCCAAGAATGAAAGCGGTTACTGCCAGGGACAACAAAGACTTGGTCATTGCCCAGCCTCATAACGTGGAGTTTCAGGGGTGACGTCCTTTTTCGGCTCTTTGCTGCCGAACAGCGACGACACTGCGACGAAGAATAGCGGTACCCAGAAGATTGCCAGTACGGTCGCACTGATCATGCCGCCGATCACGCCTGTACCGATGGCGTGCTGGCTGCCGGCGCCGGCGCCGCTGGCGATGGTCAACGGTACCACGCCGAGGATGAATGCCAGCGAGGTCATGATGATCGGGCGCAGACGCATGCGGCACGCCTCAATCGCTGCGTCGTACAGGCTGCGGCCCTGTTCGTGCAGTTCCTTGGCGAACTCGACGATCAGAATGGCGTTTTTCGCCGCCAGGCCGATGGTGGTCAACAGGCCCACCAGGAAGTACACGTCGTTGGACAAGCCGCGCAGGCTGGTGGCGATCAGTGCGCCGATGATGCCCAGCGGTACGACCAGCACCACGGCGATCGGGATCGACCAGCTTTCGTACAGGGCTGCCAGGCACAGGAACACGAACAGTACGGAGAGGGCGAACAGCGCCGGCATTTGCGAGCCGGAGAGTTTTTCCTCGTAGGACATGCCGGTCCAGGAGAAGCCGATACCACTTGGCAGTTCGCCCGCAATACGCTCGACTTCGGCCATGGCTTCACCGGTACTGTAGCCGGGGGCCGGTGCACCCAGGATCTCCATCGCTTCTACGCCGTTGTAACGCGACAGCTTCGGCGAGCCGTAGGTCCATTCGCCCTTGGCGAAGGAGGAGAACGGCACCATCTCGCCAGCGCCATTGCGCACGTACCACTTCTGCAGGTCTTCCGGGCTCATCCGCGAGTTTGGCTCGCCCTGGATGTACACCTTCTTGACCCGGCCACGGTCGATGAAGTCGTTGACGTAGCTGGCACCCAGGGCAATCGACAGGGTGTTGTTGATGTCGGCAATGGTCACGCCAAGGGCGCTGGCACGTTCGTCATCGATGGTCAGCTGGTACTGCGGCTCATCGTTCAGGCCGTTCGGGCGCACGGCCATGAGGACCTTGCTTTGCGCGGCCTTGGCCAGGAACTGGTTGCGCGCTTCCATCAGCTTCTCGTGGCCAACGCCGGCGCGGTCCTGCAGGAACACGTCAAAGCCGGTAGCGTTACCCAGTTCGAGCACCGCGGGTGGTGCGAAGGCGAACACCATCGCGTCCCGGAAGCTGAAGAAGTGCTGCTGAGCGCGTTGCGACAGGTTGAATACGCTGTTCTCTGCCGAACGCTCGCCCCACGGCCTGAGCATGATGAACGCCATGCCCGAACTCTGACCGCGGCCAGCGAAGTTGAAACCGTTGACGGTAAACACCGATGCCACGGTGTCGGCTTCGTCCTTCAGCAGGTACTCACGCATCTGGTCGACCACCACCTGGGTGCGCTCGGCACTGGAACCGGCTGGGGTCTGCACCTGGGCAAACAGTACGCCTTGGTCTTCTTCCGGCAGGAACGCGGTAGGGATACGGGCGAACAGCCAGATCATCCCGACCACGATCAGTGCGTAGGCCAGCAGGAACGGCGCCTTGTTGCGCAGGATGGTGCCCACGCTGCGCTCGTAGCCGTTGACGCTGCGGTCGAAATTGCGGTTGAACCAGCCGAAGAAGCCGCCTTTGGCGGTGTGGTGCTCGCCTTTCTTCAGCGGCTTGAGCATGGTGGCGCACAGGGCCGGGGTGAAGATAAGCGCCACCAGCACCGACAGGCCCATGGCCGAGACGATGGTGATGGAGAACTGCCGGTAGATCACACCCGTGGAGCCGCCGAAGAAGGCCATGGGCAGCAGTACCGCCGACAGCACCAGGGCGATACCCACCAGGGCCCCCTGGATCTGCTCCATCGAGCGCTTGGTCGCCTCTTTGGGCGGCAAGCCTTCTTCGGACATGACCCGTTCGACGTTCTCCACCACGACGATGGCGTCGTCCACCAGCAAGCCGATGGCAAGGACCATGGCGAACATGGTCAGGGTGTTGATGCTGAAGCCCGCAGCGGCAAGGATGCCGAAGGTACCCAGCAACACCACCGGTACGGTCATGGTGGTGATGATGGTGGCGCGGAAGTTCTGCAGGAACAGGTACATCACCAGGAACACCAGGACCACGGCTTCGATCAGGGTGTGGATTACGCCGCTGATCGACTCGGTGACCACCGGAGTGGTGTCATACGGGAATACCGCTTTCACCCCGGGCGGGAAGAACGGCTCCAGGCCTTTGATGGTCTCGCGCAGTGCCTTGGCGGTGTCCAGGGCGTTGGCACCGGTCGCCAGTTTTACTGCCAGGCCGGAAGCCGGCTTACCGTTGAACTGGGCGCTGACTGCGTAGTTTTCACCCCCCAGGCCAACCTGGGCGACATCACCCAGACGCACCTGCGAACCATCGGTGTTGACCTTGAGCAGAATCTTCTCGAACTGCTCGGCAGTCTGCAGTCGGGTCTTGCCGATGATGGTGGCGTTCAGTTGGGTACCCGGCATGGCCGGCAGGCCGCCGAGCTGGCCGGAGGACACCTGCACGTTCTGTGCGGCCACGGCGGTCTTGACGTCGACCGGAGTCAGCTGGAACTTGTTCAGCTTGGCCGGATCGAGCCAGATACGCATGGCATACTGAGCACCGAATACCTGGAAGTCACCCACACCTGCAGTGCGCGAGATCGGGTCTTGCATGTTGGAGACGATGTAGTTGGCCAAGTCATCCTTGGTCATGCTGCCGTCTTCGGACACCAGGCCGATCACCAGCAGGAAGTTCTTCACTGCCTTGGTGACACGGATACCTTGCTGCTGCACTTCTTGCGGCAGCAGCGGGGTGGCCAGGTTCAGCTTGTTCTGTACCTGCACCTGCGCGGTGTCGGGGTTGGTACCCTGCTCGAAGGTGGCAGTAATGGTCATGCTGCCGTCAGAGTTACTTTCCGACGACACATAGCGCAGGTTGTCGATACCGTTGAGCTGCTGCTCGATCACCTGCACCACCGTGTCCTGCACGGTTTGCGCCGAGGCGCCCGGGTAGGTCACGGCGATGGCGATGGCCGGCGGCGCGATGCTGGGGTACTGGTTGATCGGCAACTTCAGGATCGACAAGGCCCCGACCAGCATGATCACCAAGGCGATCACCCAGGCGAAGATCGGGCGATCGATAAAGAACTTCGACATGGTTTACTCCGCTTTGGCGTCTGCTTTCGCCGCGTTGGCCTGATCAGGGCTGGCCGGCTTCTTGACGTTGGTGGCTTCGCTGACCTTGACCTCGACGCCCGGGCGCACGTACTGCAGCCCTTCGGTGATCAGGCGGTCACCCGGGTTGAGGCCTTCCTCGATCAGCCAGTCGCTGCCCAGGGTACGGTTGGCCTTGAGCTGACGCAGTTCGACCTTGTTCTCCTGGTTGACCACCAGCGCGGTTGGCGCGCCTTTCAGGTCGCGGGTGACGCCCTGCTGCGGGGCCAGGATGGCGTTGGCGTTGACCCCCGCCTTCAGCCGCGCATGCACGAACATGCCAGGCAACAGGGTGTGATCGGGGTTGGGGAACAGCGCGCGCAGGGTCACCGAGCCGGTGGTCTCGTCGACTGCGACTTCGGAGAACTCCAGGCGGCCTTCCTGCTTGAACAGGCTGCCGTCTTCCAGTACCAGCTGGACCGACGCGGCATTATCGCCAGCCTTCTGCAACTGGCCGCTTTCCAGGTCACGGCGCAGCTTGAGCAGCTCGGCGGTGGACTGGGTAACGTCGACATAGATCGGGTCGAGTTGCTGGATGGTGGCCATGGCGTTGGTCTGGCCGTTGCTCACCAAAGCACCTTCGGTGACCGAAGAACGGCCGATACGGCCGCTGATCGGTGCCAGGACCTTGGTGTAGCGCAGGTCGATCTGCGCACTTTTCAGCGACGCTTCGGCCTGCAATCGTTTGGCACTGGCATCGTCGTATTCCTGCTTCGATACGGCTTGTTCGTTGACCAGTTGCTTGTAACGCTCGGCCAGCGAGCGCGTGGCCTGCAGGTTGGCCTGGGCATTGGCCAGGGTGGCTTCATAAACGGCAGGGTCGATCTGGTACAGCTGCTGGCCTTCCTTGACCTCAGTGCCTTCCTTGAACAGGCGCTTGAGGATGATGCCATTGACCTGCGGGCGCACTTCGGCGACGCGGTAGGCACTGGTGCGCCCCGGCAATTCCGAGGTCAGGGTGAAGGCTTGTGGCTGGATGGTCACGACGCCGACCTGAGGAGCCTGCGCCGCTGGCGCTGCTTCTTCTTTCTTACAGCCACTGAGCAAGGTTGCCAGGGCGACGGCGGAAACCAGAGCGGTAACGGCTGGCTTGAATTGCATGAGGATCCTCGGGTCGCTGGAGCAGGGAGACGCTCAAGAGTAATGGAAGAGATCTTGATCTGGAAAACTTGCTATCCGGTAGATAAATAGCTTGCTAAGGAATATACTTACATTCATGGTTGTTTGTAAATACCGCTGGGCTGTACTCAGGTACTGCCACAGTCCTTGATTTGCTTATCCCTGAGGCCCCTGCAGAGGTGCCCGCGGAACGTTCCCCGCACGCGCCGAGCGTTCGGGCCAGATGAGGTTGTGCTGCCATGGTCCGTCGAACCAAAGAAGAAGCCCAGGAAACCCGTGCCCAGATCATCAAGGCAGCGGAAAAGGCCTTCTACAAGCGCGGGGTTGCGCGAACTACCCTGGCCGACATCGCCGAACTGGCGGGTGTGACGCGGGGTGCGATCTACTGGCATTTCAACAACAAGGCCGAGCTGGTGCAGGCGTTGCTCGACAGCCTGCACGAAACCCATGACCAATTGGCGCGGGCGAGCGAAAGCGAGGACGAAATCGACCCGCTTGGCTGCATGCGCAAGCTGCTGTTGCAGGTGTTCAGCGAGCTGGTGCTCGATGCCCGAACCCGGCGTATCAATGAAATCCTGCATCACAAGTGCGAGTTCACCGATGACATGTGTGAAATTCGCCAGCAACGCCAGGGCGCGGTGCTGGATTGCCACAAGGGCATTACCCTGGCGTTGGCCAATGCCGTACGCCGGGGGCAGTTGCCTGGCGAGCTGGATGTCGAGCGCGCGGCAGTGGCCATGTTTGCCTATGTCGATGGCCTGATCGGGCGCTGGCTGTTGCTGCCTGACAGTGTCGATCTGTTGGGTGATGTCGAAAAATGGGTCGACACCGGGCTGGATATGCTGCGCTTGAGCCCGGCGCTGCGCAAATGACACTTTGTTAAGGATTGTGAGGGAGTGTTTCCCGTCTGTATTAAGAGAGGATTAATACAGACAGGTTGCCCCGAATGAAGTACGGGAATAGCGCACCCTTCAGCGGCCGCGTAATTGCCGGTCTGGCAGGGCAATCGCTGCAAACAGGCCCAGCACGGCCACTGCGGCACTGCCCATCAACAGATGCTGGAATGTTTCCGTCAACCGCCCCTGCGTCACCAGGTCCACCTCTCCTGCCTTCAAGCTCCCCAGCAACGGATTACCGAGCATTTCGAACCCGCCCTGGTGCAGCAGTGCCAGTAACAGGCTGGACATGCACGCCACGCCCATCGCCCCGCCCAGCGAGCGGAACAGGTTGGTGGTGCTGGTGGCAACGCCGATGTCCTTGCTGTCCACCGCGCTTTGCGTACCCACCAGCGAGGTCGGAAACTGCAGCCCGCAGGCAATACCTGTCAGCAGCATGAACAGTGCACCGGGCAGTACCGACTGTGGTGGGGTCAGCGCCATGCCAAGAATGGCCAGGGGCATAAGTACTGCTCCTGCGAGAATCTGCGGCTTGTAGCGCCCGATGCGGCTGGTCATGCGCCCACCGGTAAAGGCGCCCATGGGCAGCCCCATGACCAGTGGCAGCAGGTGCAGGGCAGCGCTGTCGGCGCCGGCACCGGTGATGCCCTGATAGCGCAAGGGCATGAGCATGGTCAGGGAAATCGACTGGAAGCTGGCGAAAAAGATCACACCCCAGCACAGCACCGCCACCCGATTGCTGAACAGGCCCAAGGGCAATAGCGGCTCCGGGCAGCCCCGCTCATGTGCGATGAACAACGCCAGGCCCAGTACCGCGCAGGCGAACAGGGCCAGTACGGCAGGATCAATCCAAGCCTGCCCCTGACCGACCAAGGTGATGCCCAGCAACAAGCTGCCCAGGCCGAGGATCAACAGGACGGCGCCGAGGTAATCCACCTGGGCCTCGCGTCGCTGCACCGGCATGCTACCCAGGGCACGGCGGATCGCCCACAAGGCAACCAGCCCCAGCGGCAGGTTGATCCAGAATACCCAACGCCACGACAAGTACTCGGTCAGCCAGCCGCCCAGCACTGGCCCGGCGACGCTGGCCACGGCGTACATGCTGCTGAAATAACCTTGGTAACGGCCGCGCTCACGCGGTGGCACGAAATCGCCGATGATCGCCTGGCTGACCGAGACCATGCCGCCCGCGCCAATGCCTTGCAGTACTCGGGCCAGCACCAGCTGCTGCATGTCCTGGGCCATGGCGCACGCGATGGAGGCCAGGGTGAACAGGCTGATACCGGTCAGGATCATCCGCCGCCGCCCGTACAGATCGCCCAGTTTTCCGTAGATCGGCACGGCCACGGTCATCGCCACCATGTAGCCGGAGATGACCCAGGCCAGCAGGCCGACATCGTTGAACTGGGCCGAGATTGCCGGCAGCGAGACGGCGACGATGGTCTGGTCCAGTGCGCCGAGGAAGATGGCCAGCATGAGAGCGGTGAGCACTTTGCGCAGGGTGGTGGGGGGCAGGGCGGCGGTCACGGGGATACCTTGTTCATCTGTTGTGGCTTCTTCACGGCACGTCGGATTGTAACCTGAGTTAGGTAGCTTCCTATGTACTATCTGCATCCCCTATGCCGAATCGGCATTGGCGCATTCATCCAGTGCTGCATGGCCGCGTGATATCGTTGGTATGCCACAGGGGCTGAAAACCGCGGCCTGCACCAGCTTGGTGCAACATTATGCCGCAGGTTTTTCAGTGTGCTGTCTCCCACACCTTTTATTCCTCTGCCTGCATGTCGAGCATGACCGCCCAGATGGCGACGGTTGGAACAGGTCAGGTAGACCCGATTACAGGGGTCGGTAGTTACCGTTCAAATTTCAACTTATATGCGGAGTGATCATGCCCAAGGCTTCCCATCAAGATCTGCGTTTTGCCTTCCGCGAGCTGCTCGCTTCAGGTTCCTGTTACCACACTGCATCGGTGTTCGACCCGATGTCGGCGCGCATTGCCGCAGACCTCGGCTTCGAGGTCGGCATCCTCGGTGGTTCCGTTGCTTCATTGCAGGTATTGGCCGCGCCGGACTTTGCCCTCATTACCCTCAGCGAGTTCGTCGAGCAAGCCACCCGTATTGGCCGAGTAGCGCAACTGCCCGTGCTGGCTGACGCCGACCATGGCTATGGCAACGCGCTGAACGTGATGCGCACGGTGATCGAACTGGAGCGCGCCGGCGTGGCTGCGCTGACCATCGAGGACACCCTGCTGCCCGCCCAGTTCGGGCGCAAGTCCACCGACCTGATTCCGGTCGAGGAGGGCGTTGGCAAGATTCGTGCGGCGCTGGAAGCGCGGGTCGATTCGTCGTTGTCGATCATTGCCCGCACCAACGCAGGCGTGCTTACCACCGAAGAAATCATCGTGCGCACCCAGAGCTATCAGAAAGCCGGTGCCGATGGCATTTGCATGGTGGGTGTGAAGGACTTCACGCAGCTCGAGAAAATTGCCGAGCACCTGACGGTACCGCTGATGCTGGTGACTTACGGCAACCCGGACCTGCGTGACGACGAGCGCCTGGCGCGCCTGGGCGTGCGCATAGTGGTTGATGGCCATGCGGCTTACTTTGCCGCGATCAAGGCCACCTACGATTGCCTGCGGCTGCAGCGCGGCCGGCAGAACAAGTCGGAAAACCTCAGTGCCACCGAACTCTCGCACACCTACACCCAGCCTGAGGATTACATCCGCTGGGCTAAGGAATACATGAGCGTCGAGGAGTAACCGGCAGGGTGCCGTCAGCTCAACGGACGGCACTCAAGGTTGCGGTGTGAGGCACGCAATGTGCCTGCTCACAGTTGGCGGCAGCGCTGGGCTGGTTGCGAAGCAGCTCGGCGCGCCAGCAGGCTGAGCCATACAGCCCTGCGACTGCGGTCAGGGCCATGACAAAGGCGACTCTTCTTGACTTGATGCCCATGGTGCTCACCTCCGGGTACGGCGGTTTACACCTCTTATTATAGATCGCGGTCCCATTCCGGCTCGTCCTTGAACCGCTGTACCAGAAAGTCCAGCATGCTGCGCAAGGTTGCAGGCATGTGCTTGCGTGATGTGTACACCGCATTCAGGTTCAGCTCTCGCGGCCTGGCCTCTGGCAGCAGCCGTACCAGCTCGCCTTGGCGCAGGGCCTCGGCGGCCTGGTAGGTTGGCAGCATGGCGATGCCGGCACCAGCCAGGGCAGCCTTCTGTAAGGTCATTGCCTCGTTGGCACTGATGTTTCCCGCTACCGGGACGGCAACCTGCTGACCGGCCACTTCGAAATGCCACAGGCTATGACCGAAATAGGCATGGGTCAGGCAGTTGTGCCGGCTCAGCTCCTCGACCTGTTGCGGTGTGCCGTGCTCGCGCAGATAGGCCGGTGCCGCACAGACTGCCGAACGGCACACGCTCAGGCGCCGGGCGATCAGGTTGGGGTCCAGGTCGTTGCTGGTGCGAATGGCCAGGTCAATTCGCTCGTCCACCAGGTTGACGGTGCGATCAAGCATTTGCAGTTCAATCTTCACCCCGGGGTAGCGCCGAACATAAGCAGCGACTGCGTCCACCAGCTGTGCCTGGCCGAATGAGGTGCTGACGCTAATGCGCAATGCGCCCTTTGGCGCATCGTCCGGTTGCTGGACGGAGGCCTGCAGGTCGCCGGCCAGCTCCAGCAATTGCCGGCAGCGGGGCAGGGTTTCCTGGCCGGCGGCGGTAAGGCTGAGCTTGCGCGTGGTGCGTTGCATCAGCCGAGCGCCAACCCAGTCTTCCAGCTCGGCCAGATAGCGTGACACAACCGGACGCGACAGTTGCAGATGATCCGCTGCCGCCGACTGGCTGCCCAGGTCGACAACGGTGACGAAGACGCGCATGGCATTGAGACGGTCCATGATTTGCCCGATTTCAGAAACAAACTATGTTCAAGCATGGCATTTTTTGTGACAGATCGGGCAACTAAGCTGTTGGGCATTGCTCAGCTGAAGGCGTAGCCAATGTCCCTGTTCACACCCCTGCGTGGCCTGCTGTTGGCTTGCGCTACCCTGGCCGGCCCGGTGCTGGCTGCCGAGCCCTTGCAGCTGGAGGTCTACAACCCCGGGCAGGAGGCGATCTTCCCGGTCAGCTCGGTGATCGTCAGCGGCGAGCACGATGCCGTGCTGGTCGATGCCCAGTTCGGCAAGGCCCAGGCCGAGCAACTGGTGCAACGCTTGCAGGTGGGTGGTAAGCACCTGACCAGCATCTACATCAGTCACGGTGACCCGGACTACTACTTCGGCCTGGATACGCTGACCCAGGCCTTCCCCGACGCCAAGGTACTGGCCTCGGCGGCCACCGTTGCCCATATTCGCCAGACCATGGACGCCAAGCTGGCGTACTGGGGCCCGCAGATGGGCGCGGACAAACCCACAAGGCTGGTGTTGCCGCAGGTGCTTGAAGGCAACCAGCTGACGCTGGAAGGGCAGGCCCTTGAAGTGATTGGCCTGGACGGCCCGCAGCCTGAGCGCAGTTTTGTCTGGATCCCGTCGATTAAGGCAGTGGTCGGCGGCGTAGTGGTGTCCGAGCACATTCATGTGTGGATGGCTGACACGCAAACGGCCAAGTCGCATGCCGACTGGCTTGGCACTCTGGCGCACATCGAGGCGCTGGCACCGCGCACGGTCATCCCGGGCCATTACCTGGGCGAAAGCAGCCGCTCGCTGCAGGCCGTGCGCTTCACCGCCAACTACATTCGTGATTTCGATGCTGAAACCGCCAAAGCAAAAGATGCTGGCGCATTGGTCAAGGCGATGAAGCAGCGTTACCCGGGCCTGGCCGATGAAAGCTCCCTGGAACTGGGGGCCAAGGTCGCCAAGGGTGAAATGAAGTGGTAATTCCGTTCAACTGATGGAGAGTATCCCATGAGCAAGATTGCAATCATCGGTGCCACTGGCCGCGCTGGCAGCCAGTTGCTGGAAGAGGCCCTGCGCCGTGGTCACAGTGTGCTGGCCATCGCCCGTGACCCTTCGGCGCTGCAGGGGCGTGACGGGGTGACTGTCAAGGCGCTGGATGCCAAGGACAGCGCGGCCTTGCAAGCTGCAGTGGCGGGTGCGGACGCTGTGTTGAGCGCGGCGCATTTCTCGACTATCGAGCCGCACGCGATCATCGAGCCGGTCAAGCGCGCCGGGGTCAAGCGGCTGCTGGTGGTGGGTGGGGCTGGCAGCCTGTTGTTGCCGTCGGGGCACCGGGTGATCGACAGCCCGGACTTCCCGGAGGCCTACAAGGCCGAGGCCACGGCCGGGGTGCGTTTTCTGGAAGCGCTGCAGCGTGAGCCGAACCTGGATTGGACGTTCCTCTCACCGTCTGCGGAATTTGTTGAAGGGGCGCGCAGCGGGCGCTACACGTTGGGCAAGGACCATCTGCTGATCGGTGCGGATGGCAAGAGCTGGATCACCTTTGCAGACTTTGCGATTGCCATGCTGGATGAGCTGGAAAAGCCGGCGCACTCGCGGCAGCGGTTCACGGTCGGGTATTGAGTCGCCTGTACGGCTTTTTGTGGGAGCGGCCTTGTGTCGCGAAAGGGGCGCAAAGCGCCCCCAGGATTTCAGTATCGCCGCACAAAATTTTGGGGCCGCTTTGCGGCCCTTTCGCGACACAAGGCCGCTCTCACAAGGCCTCACTGGCTAGCTTGGCCCTCGAGCCAATCCAGTAACTCTACCAACCCTGGCGGTAAGCTTCTGGCCTGGCTCACCAGGTAGTAGCCCTTACCGGTCACTACCTTCAGCGCAAACGGCATGCACAGTCGCCCCCCGCGCAGGTCATCACCAATCAGCGACCAGTCGCCAATTGCCACCCCCGTCCCTTGCGAAGCCATGGCCATCGCCATGTCCAGCGTCTCGAAATGCTGTTTCGGCCCCTGTGCAGGCAAGGTCACCCCGGCGGCCTGCAGCCACAAGCGCCAGTCATGCTCATCCCGCGAGGGGTGCAGCAACATGTGCCGCGCCAGATCTTCCACCTGCTGCAACGGCAGCGGTCCGTCACGCAGGGATGGTGCGCATACCGGGGTCAGTTGCTCATCGAACAGCTTGCGCACCTGCAGCCCGTGGTTTGGCACATCGCCATAGACGACTGCCGCATCGAAGCCCTCGCGGCGAAAATCCACACCATGTTGCACGGTAGTTGTCAGCTCTACCGGAACGTCCGGGCGCAGTGCCTGCCACTCCATCAGGCGCGGCAGCAGCCAGCGCATCACGCAGGTTGGCGCCTTGAGCTGCAGCGTGGTGCTGTGCTCACCCACCTCGCGCACCCCTTGTTCGATCAGTGCAAATACCTGCTGCACCCGTGGCAGCCAGTCCTGGCCTTCACGGGTCAGGCTCAAACCGCGGGCCTGGCGCTGGAACAGGGCATAGCCCAAGTGTTCTTCCAAGGCTGCGATCTGCCGGCTGACGGCACCCTGGGTGATGTGCAACTGCTGCCCTGCGCGGGTGAAATTGCAGCACTGGGCGGTGATCAGGAACGTGTGCAGGGCAGGCAGGGGTGGGAGGCGTTTCATTGCAATAAGCCATGATCTCAGGACATGGCTAGTATGTGTTTTTTTGCATTGTGGCGGTAGCCGTGGCTTGGGTCCAATAAGCGCATAACCCAACAAGATTCATGGTGAACCTGATGGCAACCTGCGGCGAAGTACTGGTAAAACTCCTTGAAGGCTATGGCGTGGACCATGTCTTCGGCATCCCCGGCGTACATACGGTGGAGCTCTACCGTGGCCTGGCGGGCTCGTCGATTCGCCACATCACCCCGCGCCACGAGCAGGGTGCTGGGTTCATGGCTGACGGCTATGCGCGCACCCGGGGCAAACCCGGAGTGTGCTTTATCATCACCGGCCCGGGCATGACCAACATCACCACGGCCATGGGCCAGGCGTATGCCGACTCGATCCCGATGCTGGTGATTTCCAGCGTGCAGTCCCGCGACCAACTGGGCGGTGGCCGTGGCAAGCTGCACGAGTTGCCCAACCAGGCGGCGCTGGTGGCGGGCGTGGCGGCGTTTTCCCATACCTTGATGAGTGCTGCCGACCTGCCGCAAGTGCTGGCGCGGGCCTTCGCCGTATTCGACAGTGCCCGGCCGCGCCCGGTGCATATCGAGATCCCGTTGGACGTGCTGGTTGAACCGGCCGACCAACTGCTGCCAGGCCGCCCTGTGCGTGGCAGCCGGGCAGGGGCTGCACCGCAGGCCGTGGCGCAGATGGCCGAGCGCCTGGCCAGCGCACGGCGGCCATTGATCCTTGCCGGTGGCGGTGCCTTGGCGGCAGGTGCTGCGCTGGCGCGTCTGGCTGAGCACCTGCAGGCTCCGGTGGCACTGACCATCAATGCCAAGGGGTTGCTGCCGGCCAGCCACCCGCTGCAGATCGGCTCGACCCAGTCGCTGCCGGCCACGCGGGCGCTGGTGGCCGAGGCTGATGTGGTGCTGGCAATCGGTACCGAACTGGCCGAAACCGATTATGACGTGACCTTCAAGGGTGGCTTCGAGATCCCGGGCAGCTTGCTGCGCATCGACATTGACCCAGACCAGACCGTGCGCAATTACCTGCCGGAGCTGGCGCTGGTGGCTGATGCCGAACTGGCTGCCGAAGCGCTGCTGGCTGCTTTGCAGGCTCAGTCGCAACCTGTGCATGAAAGTACCTGGGGTGTGGCCCGCGTTGCCAGCCTGCGCCAGGCACTGACGGCAGGTTGGGATCAGCCGACCGTGAGCCAGACACGCTTGTTGAATGCCATTCTGCAGCGCCTGCCCAATGCCATTCTCGTGGGCGACTCGACCCAGCCGGTGTACACCGGCAACCTGACCCTGGACATGGACCAGCCACGTCGCTGGTTCAATGCCTCGACCGGCTACGGCACCTTGGGTTATGCGCTACCCGCAGCCATGGGCGCCTGGTTGGGCAGTGCCGAGCAGCCTGGCGAGCGTGCGCCGGCGGTGTGCCTGATTGGTGATGGCGGTTTGCAGTTCACCCTGCCAGAGCTGGCCAGTGCGGTGGAGGCGCAGGTGCCGCTGATCGTGCTGCTGTGGAACAACCAGGGGTACGAGGAAATCAAGAAGTACATGGTCAACCGGGCGATCGAACCGGTCGGGGTGGATATCCATACCCCGGACTTCCTGGGTGTGGCGCGGGCGTTGGGCGCTGCGGCGGATAACGTGGCGGATGTGGCGCAATTGCAGGCGGCGCTGGCGCAGGCAGTGGAGCGCAAGGGGCCGACCTTGATTCAGGTTGACCAGAATCAGTGGCAGGAAACAGTGGCGGGTTGAAGTAAGGTTATTGCCTGTACCGGCCCCTTCGCGGGTGAACCCGCTCCCACAGGTTGGGTGCTTACCTCAAGGCATGCGCAAATCCCTGTAGGAGCGGGTTTACCCGAGAAGAGGCCGGTACAGGCTAAAGCTGGACTCAGCCAGCAGTCGCCCGCAACCTGGCCACATCCCGAATCGGCGGCGCACCATACAGCCTGCTGTATTCCCGGCTGAACTGCGACGGGCTTTCATACCCCACCCGATAGGCCGCAACGGCCGCTTCCAACCCGTCATTGAGCATCAACCGTCGCGCCTCCTGCAGGCGCAGTTGCTTCTGGTACTGCAAGGGGCTCATCGACGTCACTGCCTTGAAGCGGTGGTGCAAGGTCGAGGTACTGAGGTTCACCTCACGGGCCAGGTCCTCGATACGCAGTGGCTGCTGATAGTTGTTGTTGAGCCAGGTAATGGCCTGGCAAACGCGGTGGGTCTGGCTGTTGGCCAGGGCGATTTCGTATAGCCGGTAGCCCTGCGGCCCGCGCAACATGCGGTAAAGGATCTCGCGACGGAACAGCGGCGCGAGCATTGCGATATCGCGAGGGGTGTCCAGCAGGCGTAGCAGCCTCAGCAGGGCATCGAGCAGTGCAGCATCGGTTCTGTCCACATACAGGCCACGGCCGGAAGGCCGGTTGGGCACCAGCATAGGCCCGCTTTCGGCGATCAGCTGGCTGATCTCGGCAGGGTCAAGGTCCATGCGCAGGCCCAGGCTGGGGTTCTCCGGGCTGGCATCAAGCCTTACGCCGCTCAACGGCAAGGTTACCGAGACCACCATGTAGTGCAGCGGGTCGTAGGCGTACTGCTCGTCGCCGAGAAACAGGCTCTTGCTGCCTTGGGCAAGGATGCACAGGGCAGGTTGCGCCAGCGTTGGTACTGAACGCACATTTTCGGTGTAGCGCACCAGGTACAAGTCAGCGATGGCCGACGCCGGGCCGTGGGGTTCGCCGGCGTGGCGGGCAATCAACTCGGCCAGCTCCAGGCGCTGCAGTTCCAGGGTCGGGTCGGTGGGCGTGGCGGTGGTCATGATGGCTTTCCTCTACTGACCGTCGCAGCATAGGTTTGGGCAATGGCGGGCGCTAGTCGAAAGCTGCACATCGATTGCCTGATCCTGCAGCGCGGCAGGATCAGGCAATCGATGTGCAGTATTGGCCTAACGCGGCGCGCGGGAGAGCCCCTAACCTTGGCAGCCTGGCTTTTCCGTCTGCCTGCTTCAAGGAGATTGTGCAATGACCCTAAAACAACCGGTCACCCACCTTGCGTTCATTCGTGCCAGCAGCGGGCGCTCGGCGGAGCTGGGGGCGCGCCTGCGCGACCTGCTCGAACCCTCGCTGCGTACGCCGGGTTGCCTGAGCTTTTCCGTGCAGCGCTCGCAGGCTGATGCCGACCTGTGGTTACTCAGCGGCAGCTGGCAGGACCAGCAGGCGATGAGTGGCTACTTCGCTTCACCGACACTGGAGGTGTTTGGTGAACTGGTACAGGCGCAGGTAGTGAGCAGCCTGGACCTGCATACCTTCGATTGAGGGCAGATGAGGTAAAGTGACGCCCTTGTTCAACCAGGCGAATAGCAACATGGCACGTAGGGAATTTACGCATTTCGAAGCGGTTTCGGCGATGGTGCCGGTGGAAGGTGGTGGCTACAACGCCGCCATTGCAGTCAAGGCGCTGGGCATGGGCGGTGCGCCGCGCTTCCACAAGGTGCTCGAGGGGCAGGTGTTCAAGGGCGCCGTGGCCGCTGACGAAGCGGCCACCACCGAGTTGCAACGCCTGCAGGGCGTCAGCGACGAAGGTGAGCTGATCTGGTGATCAGGCCGGCGGGCGGGCCATCTTGAACAGGTTGCCCAGTTCGAAATAGTCCGCCGGGCCACCGCCACGCAGGATCGGCTCGGCGGCAGCCGTATCGTAGATGCCGTTGTTCAACAGGCGCTCGGCGATGTGCACCGCCACCACTTCCCCAAGGATCAGCCAGCTGGGTACCAACGCTTGGTCGGCCCGCTTGAGCTGGACGATCTGGCTGACCTTGCACTCGAAGGCCACCGGGGTTTCACCCACGCGCGGCACCTTGACGATGCTCGATGGCGTGGCCGTGAGGCCGCTCAGATCGAATTCGTTCACGTCGGCCGCAACCGGCGCGCAGCTCTGGTTCATCTGCTCGGCCAGTGGGCGGGTTGCAAGGTTCCAGACAAATTCACCGGTCTGCTCGATGTTGTTCAGGCTGTCTTTGCGCCCGACACTGCAGAAACCGATGATCGGCGGGATGTAGTTGAAGGCGTTGAAGAAACTGTAGGGCGCCAGGTTCAGGCGGCCTTCGCGGTCCTGTGAGGAGATCCAGCCGATAGGGCGGGGGCCGACGATGGCGTTGAACGGGTCGTGGGGCAGGCCGTGGCCTTTGGCGGGTTCGTAGTAATACATCTGTGCTGGGCTTGCAGGCCCACCTCCTGGGTTACGAGGTGCCTAGTGTGCCAAGCCTGTGCCCGCCTGAAAATGATCAAGCCCGACCAAAGCCGGGCTGTGGGCTCGCAGCAGGGATCAGCTGATGCGGTGGGCGTTGGTGCGGTCGAAGCCGTCTTCGGCGAAGCGTTGGCCGCCGGTACGGTCGAAACCGTCTTCAGTGAAGCGTTGGCCGCCGGTACGGTCGAAGCCATCTTCGGCAAAGCGTTGGCCGCCAGTGCGGTCGAAGCCATCTTCGGCAAAGCGTTGGCCACCCGTGCGGTCGAAACCGTCTTCAGCGTAGGTAGCGGCCTGGCTCTGTACCGCTGCAAGCGTGTGGGCATTGGTACGGTCGAAGCCATCTTCGGCGTAGGCGCCAGCTGCGAAAACCGAGAGGGCCAGGGTAAGGATCAGTTTGTTTTTCATGGTCGTTGCTCCAAGGGCTACAGGGGTTGTTTGTTTCTATGGGTTTAATTTTACGCTCATTAATTTGATTAAAAAGCGCAAAAAATAGCGATTAAAAATCTAATTATTCGATGTGAATGGGGGCGCTTCGCGTCAATCAGGCTGTGGCATCACTCAGGAGCGCCATGCCCTCGCGTCGTCGTTCTGTCAGCTATTTCAGCTTGAAGGGTGGGAATTAATGGGACGTTAAGAACGAAATATCTTGTTTCGAAGATCTATCAACGCTTTTTTCATGCATCACCAACCGATTTTTCAGGCATCGATCAGCACCATCGCCGCACCTCAAACTGGAGCGGTACAACAATGAACAAACTCCCGCAAATCACCTTGGCCTTCTGGGTCATGAAGATCTGCGCTACCACCCTTGGCGAAACGGCGGGCGACCTGCTGTCGATGACGCTGAACGTTGGCTATGCCATCAGCTCGCTGCTGCTGATCAGCGTGTTCCTGCTGACCTTGCTCGGCCAGCTCTACTCGCGCCGCTACCACCCGATGCTGTATTGGCTGGTGATCCTCTCCACCAGTACCGCTGGCACCACCATGTCCGACTTCATGGATCGTACCCTGGGCCTGGGTTATGCCACCGGCTCGGCCTTGCTCATTGGCATCCTGCTGCTTACCTTCCTGGTGTGGTGCCTGAGCGGCAACCCACTGGATGTCACCCGTATCAAAAACCGCACGGGCGAGCTGTTCTACTGGGTGGCTATCCTGTTTTCCAACACGCTTGGTACCGCCCTGGGCGATTACCTGGCCGATGATTCGGGGCTCGGTTTTGCTGGCGGCGCGTTGCTGATCGGCAGTGCCATTACCTTAGTAGTGGTGGCCCGCTACTGGACGCGTATTCCAGGCGTCGTGCTGTTTTGGGTGGCGTTCGTGCTTACCCGCCCGTTTGGCGCCACGCTGGGAGATGTCCTGACCAAACCCCATGAAAAGGGTGGCCTGGACTTTGGCACGGTCGGCTCTTCGGCTGTGCTGGGCGGGGTATTGCTGGTGCTGGTGCTGATGGCCAGGTGGTACCAGCGCCGTGAGCCGCGTCAGGCATTGGAGATGTCCTGAGCCAGGTTTCAGGAGCTGGTGGGCCAATGAATCACACAATGCATTCACAAGCATGAAAAAAGGGCGCCCGAAACGGTGCGCCCTTCTTCATTAAGGCAGGTTCAAACTCACTCCGTAGTAATCCGCGAGTGCTGCTTGGTGTCCTTCATGGTCGCGTACACCAGCAGCGAACAGGCGATGCAAGCGGTGACGTACCAGTAGAAGCCGCTCTCCATGCCGGCGCTCTTGAACCACAGGGCCACGTACTCGGCGGTGCCGCCGAAGATCGACACGGTCAGGGCGTAAGGCAGGCCCACACCCAGGGCGCGGATCTCCGTCGGGAACAGCTCTGCCTTGACCACGGCATTGATCGAGGTGTAACCGCTGACGATGATCAGCGCCGCCATGATCAGGAAGAACGCGCCCCACCAGGTCTGGATGGTGTGCAAGGTGCTGAGGATCGGCACGGTGAACAGGGTACCGAGCACACCGAAGGCGATCAGGATCGGGCGACGGCCGATCTTGTCGGACAGGCCACCAATCACCGGCTGCAGGCACATGAACAGGAACAGGGTGGCGGCTGAGATGGTGGTCGAGTCGCTGATGCTCATGCCCACGGTGTTGACCAGGTACTTCTGCATGTAGGTGGTGTAGGTGTAGAAGGCCAGGGTGCCGCCCATGGTCAGGCCGACTACGGTCATCAGTTCCTTGGGGTGGCGCAGCAGGGTGCGCATCAGGCTTTCCTTGGCCTTTTCCTTTTTGGTGAACGAGGCGGTTTCTTCCATGCCGCGGCGCAGGTACAGGGCCACGACGGCACACAGTGCACCGATCACGAAGGGTACGCGCCAGCCCCAGGCATACAGCTGCTCGGTAGTCAGGGTCTGTTGCAGGATGATCAGGACCGCCAGGGCGATGAGCTGGCCGGAGATCAGGGTCACGTACTGGAAGCTGGAGAAGAAACCACGGCGGTCCTTGCTGGCCATTTCGCTGAGGTAGGTGGCCGAGGTGCCGTATTCGCCACCCACCGACAGGCCTTGCAGCAGGCGGGCGATGACCAGCAGGATCGGCGCGGCGACGCCGATGGTTTCATACCCTGGGGTCAGGGCGATGACCAGCGAGCCTGCGCACATCAGCAGCACCGAAGCCATCAGTGCAGCCTTGCGGCCTTTACGGTCGGCGTACAGGCCCATCAGCCAGCCACCGATCGGGCGCATCAGGAAGCCCACGGCGAAGATCGCAGCGGTGTTGAGCAGTTGTGCAGTGGAGTCGCCGGCCGGGAAGAAGGCTTTGGCGAAGTACAGCGAGAATGCGGCGTAGACGTACCAGTCGTACCATTCGACCATGTTGCCGATGGACCCGCTGAAGATCGACTTCAGACGGCTGGCGGTGGTTTTTTCCGCGGCAGGCGCGGTGGCCGCCCCAGCGGGCAGGGAGGTGGCGTTATCCATCAGGGATACCTTCTCGTTGTTTTTGTGGAGCGCGCCGTGGCGCAGCTTGCACAGGTGTTTGCAGAAGGTGTGCCAAATGGGTGCGGGGTGATTCATTTGAGGGCATCAAATGCCCCCAAACCCGCACAACAGCAGCGGTACGTCGCCCACTGCAGGAGCGGTTTTACCCGCGAAGGGCTGCAAAGCAGCCCCCAGATTCCAACGGAGTAAGCGGATTCTTGCTTATCTTGAATTACCAATAGGCGGAAATCCGCTCATTCCCGCCCAACAAAGTCCTCGCGCACCAACCCATGCCGCTGCATCTTCTCGTTAAGCGTACGCCGCGGCAGCTGCAGCGCCTCCATCACTGCATTGATCGCCCCCCCATGCTGGCGCAACGCCGCGCGCAGGCACTGGGCTTCGAATGCTTCCATCTGCTCGCCCAGCGATTGCCCAACAGGTGCCACCTCGATGTCAGGTGAACCCAGCCCCAACGCGTGCCGTTCCGCCGCATTGGCCAGTTCACGCACATTGCCTGGCCAGTCATGCGAAAGCAGTTGTGCCAGTTGCGTACCTGAGAGTGGCGATGCGCTGCGGCCGAGCTTGTCGGCAGCCGCACGGGCAAAGTGTTCAAACAGCAGCGGAATGTCCTCACGCCGCTCACGCAATGGCGCAAGACGCAACTCGGCGACATTCAGGCGGTAGGCCAGGTCTTCGCGGAAGCGACCGGCACGGGCTTCTTCCAGCAGGTCGGGTTTGGTCGCGGCGATGATGCGCAAATCGACGCTGATGCTCTGGTTGGCGCCCAGGCGCTCCAGCTTTTGCTCCTGGATCACCCGCAGTAGCTTGGCCTGCTGGGCCAGTGGCATGCTTTCGATTTCATCGAGAAACACTGTGCCACCGTTGGCGTACTCCAGCTTGCCGATGCGCTTGCCCTGGGCACCGGTGAAGGCGCCGCTTTCATGGCCGAACAGCTCGGCTTCGAACAGCGCTTCGGGGATGGCTGCGCAGTTGAGGGCAACGAACGGCTTGGCGGCGCGCGGGCCAAAGTCGTGCAGGCACCGAGCAACCCGCTCCTTGCCGCTGCCGGTTTCGCCGCGGATCAGCACATTGACTGGCAGGCTGGCCAGGTCAAGCACCTGCCGACGCAGCTGTTGCAGGCCTTGGGACATGCCCAGGAGCGTGCTTTCCAGGCGTGACTTGAGATCGGCCTGCTCGTGCAACCGGCGGTTCTCCAACACCAGTTTGCGTTTTTCCAGGGCCCGGCGCAGGCTACCCAGCAAGTGTTGCGGCGTGAAAGGCTTTTCGAGGAAGTCATAGGCCCCGTTGCGCATGGCCTCCACGGCCATGGGTACATCACCGTGGCCGGTCAGCAGGATCACCGGCAGGTCGGGGTCGTCCGCCTGCAGGCGTTCGAGCAACTGCAGGCCATCCATGCCCGGCATGCGCACATCACTGATGATCACTCCGGGGAAGTGCTGCGGCAACTGGGCCAGGCACTCTTCGGCGCGGGCGAACAGTTGCACGCTGAAACCGGACAGGCTCAGCCATTGTTCGACCGCCGTGCGGATACTGGCTTCGTCGTCGACGACGATCACTGAATTCAACATACAGGCTCCAGGTCCCGGGGTAGGGTCAGGCTCAGGCGCGCACCGCCGGGCAGGTTTTCGGCCTGCAACTGGCCGCCGGCCTCGTGGACGATGCCGTAGGAAATGGCCAGCCCCAGGCCCAGCCCTTCGCCCACTGGCTTGGTGGTGAAAAACGGGTCGAAGACTTTGGCCAGGTCAGCTTCGGCGATACCGCCCCCCGAGTCGAGCACACTCAGGCGCCACTGCTCTCCATCGGGCTCGATGCGTATTTCCAGGCGTTTGTAGCGTTTGTCGGCCATTGCGTCGAGCGCGTTGCGCAGCAGGTTGATCAGCACCTGCTCCAGACGGATGGCATCGCCGCGTACCCAGGCCGGGCGCGCCAGATACAAGGCTACCTCCACCTCTTCGCTACGAATGCGAGCATCCAGCAAGTGCAGGGCCTGGTCGACTACGGTGGCCAGGTCGAGGCGCTCACGCAGGCCCACCGGGCTGTTGCGGGCAAAGGTCTTCAAGTGGCTGGTGAGCGCGGCCATGCGTGTGAGCATTTGTTCCAGCGGCTCGAGGGCCTGGCGCGCTTCATGATAACGGCCGTTGTCGAGCAGCAGGCGCAGGGTTTCAATCTGCATGCGCTGGGTGGTCAGCGGCTGGTTGATTTCGTGGGCCATGGCTGCCGACATCTGCCCGAGCGCGGCCAGCTTGGCTGATTGCACCAGGCCTTCCTGGGCGGTGCGCAGCTCACGGGTACGTTCCTCGACCTGGCGTTTGAGCGCTAGCCGGCTGCGCTGGCGCAGGCGGGCCAGGCGCAGGCGCTGGCTGACGAACAGCACGGCAAATACCAGGCTCAGCCACACGGCGGCAGCACCGAGGGCGGCATTGCGGCCGTCGGCGGCGACCTGCGGTTTGCGCAGCAGGTGCAATGTCCAGTTTTCGCCTTCCAGCGGCAGGCTTTCCCACAGGTACTCGGCATTGCCTTCCGGGCCTTGTACGCGGCTGAGGGTGCTGTTGGCGGCAAAGCGGGTGAGGGCCTGATGCTGCAGTGGCACCAGCGGTTGCTTGTCGTATTGGCGGGTTTCGGCCAGCTCGGCACGGTCGGCGCCACTGAGCGGCTGCAATTCGCGGTAACGCCAGCCGTCCTGGTTGGCGATGAAGGTGATGCCGCGCGCATCACTGACCAGCAGGATATCGCTGCCCTGGCGCCATTCGCGTTCCAGCTCGGGAAACTCCAGCTTGACTACCATGGCGCCAAGGAACCGGCCATGTTCGTCGTTCACCGCGCTGGCGAGGAAGTAGCCCGGCACGCCACTGGTCACGCCGACGGCGTAGAAGCGACCACTGCCCTGGCTGCGGGTTTGCTTGAAGTAGGGGCGGAAGCCGTAGTTGGAGCCGACGTAGCTGCTGGGCAGCCGCCAGTTGCTGGCAGCAATGGCCAGGCCGGTGCGGTCGAGCAGTTCGAGGGTGGAGGAGTTGGCTGCACCATTGATGCGTTCGAGCTTGCGGTTCAGGGCGTCCTGTACCTGCTCGTTGACCGGACCACGCAGGGCGGTGATCAGCTCCGGGTCCAGTGCCAGTACGGCGGGCAGGGCGCGGTAGCGGTCAATCAGGGTGTGCAAGGTGTTGGCGTACAGGCCCAGTTGCTGGTTGGCACGCTGGGCGTCGTCCTCCATGGCCTGGCGCTTGGCCTGGTGCATGGCCCAACCGGCGCTGAGGGCGGTGCCCAGCAAGATGAGCAGGGTAATCAGCCCCAGACGCAGGGCGCGAAAGGAAAAAGGCATGGGGCGGATCCGGTTGATCGGGATATCGGGGTGGGCATCTTCGCGGGCAAGCCCGCTCCTGCAACAGAACTGTAGGAGCGGGCTTGCCCGCGAAACGGGCCGGCGCTGGGCTGGCGGCTATCAGAGCAGTTCGAAGCTCTGCTGCTGCACAGCCTGGGAATCCAGCCCCACCTGGACATTGAATTCCCCTGGCTCGGCAACCCGCTGCAACTGGCCATTGTAGAACTTCAGGTCTTCTTCACTGATACGGAAGGTCAGCGTCCTCGTTTCACCTGGTTTGAGCATCAGCTTCTGGAAGTTTTTCAGTTCCTTCACCGGGCGGCTCATCGACGCCGACACATCCTGCAGGTACAGCTGCACTACGGTTTCGCCTGCCACCTTGCCGGTGTTCTTTACCGTTACCTTGGCTTCCAGCGTATCGCCGCGCTTGAGGTTGCTGTTTGACAGCGTCAGGCCCGACAGCTCGAAGCTGCTGTAGCTCAGGCCATAGCCGAACGGGTACAGCGGGCCATTGGGCTCTTCGAAGTATTGCGAGGTGTAATTACCCGGCTTGCCCGGTGTGAACGGTCGGCCTATGCGCGTGTGGTTGTAGTACATCGGGATCTGCCCGACCGAGCGCGGGAACGTGATGGCCAGCTTCCCGGACGGGTTGTAGTCACCGAACAGCACGTCGGCTATGGCATTGCCACCCTCGGTGCCGGCGAACCAGGTTTCAAGGATGGCGTCGGCCTGTTCACGCTCCCAGCCGATCGACAGCGGGCGGCCGTTCATCAGTACCAGTACCAGCGGCTTGCCGGTGGCCTTCAGGGCCTTGATCAGCTCACGCTGGCTGGCCGGGATCTCGAGGGTGGTCCGGCTCGACGACTCGTGGGACATGCCGCGGGACTCGCCAACCACTGCCACTACCACGTCGGACTGCTTCGCCGCCTTCACCGCTTCGTCGATCAGCACGGCTGCGGGGCGTGGGTCGTCGACGATTTCCGGGGCGTCGAAGTTGAGGAAATTCAGGTAGTCGAGGATGGCCTTGTCGCCCGTGACGTTGGAACCTTTGGCGTAGACCAGCTTGGCCTTGCCCTCAACGGCACGGCGCAAGCCTTCGCGTACGGTCACCGAATGCATCGGTTTGCCGTCTGCGGCCCAGCTGCCCATCATGTCGATCGGGGCATCGGCCAGCGGGCCTACGAGGGCGATAGTGCCGGCCTTCTTCAGCGGCAGGGTCTGGTTGTGGTTTTCCAGCAGCACCAAGCTGCGACGCGCCACATCACGCGCGGCCTCGCGGTGCAGGCGGTCGTTGCCGTAGTAGTCTTTCAGGTCGGTTTCGGCCTTGCCGATGCGCACGTACGGGTCCTTGAACAGGCCCATGTCGTACTTGGCACCCAGCACCTCGCGCACGGCCTGGTCCAGTTCACGCTGGGTCACTTCGCCGGACTTCAACAGGCCCGGCAGTTCTTCGCCGTACAGGGTGTCGTTCATGCTCATGTCGATGCCGGCCTTGATGGCCAGCTTGGCAGCTTCGCGCCCATCGCGGGCGACGCCATGGCGGATCAGCTCCTGAATGGCACCGTGGTCGCTGATGGTGACGCCCTTGAAGCCCCACTCCTTGCGTAGCAGGTCGTTCATCAGCCAGGTGTTGGAGGTGGCCGGTACGCCGTTGATCGAATTGAGCGCCACCATTACCCCGCCAGCACCGGCATCAAGTGCGGCGCGGTAAGGCGGCAGGTAGTCGTTGTACATTTTCGGCAGGCTCATATCGACCGTGTTGTAGTCGCGCCCGCCCTCTACAGCGCCGTACAGGGCGAAGTGCTTGACGATGGCCATGATGCTGTCGGGGTTGCCTGGGCTGCTGCCCTGGAACGAACGCACCATCACCTGGCCGATCTTCGAAGTCAGGTAGGTGTCTTCGCCGAAGCCTTCGCTGGTGCGGCCCCAGCGTGGGTCGCGGGCAATGTCCACCATCGGTGCGAAGGTCATGTCGAGGGCGTCGGCCGAGGCTTCGATGGCGGCGGTACGGCCGACCTTGGCCACGGCGTCCATGTCCCAGGTGGCGGCCATGCCCAGGCCGATGGGGAAGATGGTGCGCTCACCGTGGATGGTGTCGTAGGCAAAGAACATCGGGATCTTCAGGCGGCTGCGCATGGCCGCATCCTGCATAGGCCGGTTTTCCGGCGCCGTGCGTGAGTTGAAGGTACCGCCAATGCGCCCGGCAGCGATTTCTTCGCGGATCTTTTCGTGGGGCATTTCCGGGCCGATGCTGATCAGGCGCAACTGGCCGATCTTCTCGGCTTCGGTCATCTGGCTGATCAGGTGGTCAATGAATGCCTGCTTGTCCTGCAGGGGCGGGGCGGAGGGGGCGGCAAGAGCCACCTGACTGGCAAGGCCCATGGCCAGGCCCAGCAAAGACAGTTTCATCATCAATTCCGTTTTGGGGCCTGTGCCGTATCCACGGTGATACGCGCGCGGCCGAAGTTTTCAGGCGGCTATTGTTGTACGATTCGCAGGCAATTCATCCAGCGGCGGATTATGCCTGAATATGTCACCCGCGGACGAAGCCCCGAATGCCGGGACTACAACTATAAGAACGTTCAAGAGACCGACGGCATGACCCCCTTTGACGAATACCATCAGCGGCAGATAGCCGAAGCCATTGCCCGTGCCGAGCAGCGTACCGATGCCGAACTGGTGACGGTATTGGCCCGGCGTGCCGACGATTACGCCTATTGGCCGTTGTTCTGGGCCGCCGTGCTGGCGCTGGCCGTGCCAGGGCTGATGCAATGGTTGCTGGGTTGGCCGGGTGTGCGTGGCTTGCTGGTGGCCAATGTACCGCTGTTTGTCGGCCTGTGTCTGCTGCTGCGCAACCCGCGCCTGGCCGGCTGGCTGATCCCTCAGGCACTGCGCCGCTGGCGCGCTTCGCGCCTGGCGCGGCAGCAGTTTCGCGAGCAGAACCTGCAGCGCACGGCGGGGGCCACGGGTGTGCTGATTTTTGTCAGCGAGGCGGAGCGGTATGTGGAAATCCTCGTTGACCGCGGTATCGAGCACTGCCTGGATGCCGGCGCCCGGGCGGCGATCGTCGACCGTTTTGCCGAACAGGTGCGCCAGGGGCGAACCTTGCAAGGGTTTGTCGAGTGCATCGAGGCGTGCGGCGAGCTGCTTGGCGAGCATGTGCCGCCAACCCATGCCCGTAACGAGTTGCCCAACCGGCTGGTGATTATCGACTGATTCGGATCCCGCTGGCTTTACGCGCTTGCACAGGGTGTAAAATGCGCTTCCCGCTATCCGAGGCACCGTTCTCCCATGTCCGCCAGTACTTCCGCTCCTTGCGCGCCAGATGCGCGCGCCCGGTTTCTCGACCTGCTGCACGCCGCCCTGCACGGCAACACTTTGGTCAAGCTGGTGCTGGCGCGCCATGTCGGTGACGACCAGACCTTGCAACGCATCATTGCCAAGCCGCTGCAGGTCAAGGGCCAGCCGTGCCTGTCGCTGGTCTATCGCCACCAGACCCGCGACATTACCCGCAACCTGGCACTGGACCAGGCCCAGGCGCTGGTCGCCGAGCTGTTGCCAGGCAGCTTCCGTAACGCCCACCTGTTCGATGCGGATGGCGAAGTGCAACTGACCTTCAGCAAAAAGGGTAAGCCGATGCTCCAGCGCCACGGTGCGCAGGCACCGCGCGAGGCTGCTGCAGACGCAGGTCATGACCGCGAGAAAAAACGTTACCTGGAGCTGTCGCGGCCATTCCTGCACGACCTTGGCGTGACGGACGCACAAGGCGCACTGATTCCATCCATGTCGCGCAAGTGGAAGCAGATCAACAAGTTCATCGAAGTCTTCGACCACGCCCTGGCCAGTGCCCCGGTGCCGCCACAGCAGGCGCTGCGGGTGGCAGATTTCGGTTCGGGCAAGGGCTACCTGACTTTTGCCATGCACGATTACCTGCGCAACAGCCTTGGCCGTGAAGCGCAGGTGACCGGCGTCGAGTTGCGCCAGGACATGGTCGACCTGTGCAATGCCGCTGCCTCGCGCCTGGAACACCCGGGCCTGGAGTTTCAGTGTGGTGACGTGCGTAGCGTGGTACCTGCGGCCATCGAAGTGATGATCGCCCTGCATGCGTGTGACATTGCCACCGACTACGCCATCCACACCGGCATCCGCTGCAATGCGGCAATCATCATGTGCTCGCCGTGCTGCCACAAACAGATCCGCCCTCAGCTACACAGCCCAGGGTTGTTGCAACCGATGCTGCAGTACGGCCTGCACCTGGGCCAGCAGGCCGAAATGCTCACCGACAGCCTGCGTGCGCTGTACCTGGAAGCCTGCGGCTATGAAACCAAGGTGTTCGAGTTCATTTCGCTGGAGCACACCAACAAGAACAAGATGATCCTTGCGGTGAAGCGGCGGCAGGCGGTGGACAACAGCGCGTTGCTCGAGAAAATCGCCCAGCTCAAGGCGTTCTATGGGGTGCAGGAGCATTGCCTGGAGACGCTGTTGCGGGCGGATGGGTTGCTCTGAAAGCAACCGTCCTGGGCCGCTCCTGCAATGGATAGCGTCAGCGTCGAGTAACGTGTGACTCGATTGCTAACGCTGCGCCCCCCAAAGGATGCGTACTGGCATCAAAGAAATGCACGTGCGTCCCCGCCAGATCCTCGAACCGATCGACATAGTGTTGCTTCTGGTTGATCACAGAAGCCTCGCTCAACGGCCGGATCGCAATCGACAGCTGTTTCGGCTGAGCCAGTCGAATGGCTTCGAGCAGGTGCTGGTCAGTGCTGTCCAGGTGCTGGCCGAACAGGCATAGCCCATCGCTTTCTTGCGCCAACTGCCCCAGGCACCAGCCCAGGTAGTCCGAGTGGCGGATGGCACGCAGTTTTTCGTCGCTGCGGTCTTCGTTGACGAACAGCGGCACCTCTCCCGGAATGTTCACCGCAAAGCCATCGAGCAGCTCGGCGTTGTCGGCGCTGCGTTGGCGAGTGGTGCCGTCGGGCAGCTTGAGCAGGTGCAGGCCGCCATGCAGATGCAGCACCCGGGTGCCTTCGCTGTGGGTGCGGCGTACATCGAAGAAGCCTTGCTCGTCGAACAGCCTGGCGAAGCCGTGCGGGGCGTGTTGTACGGCCCATGGCAGCAGCAGGTCGTAGTTGCTGGTGTAGACGCTGCGGTAGTTGCGTAGGGCCTGGTTGAGGCCTGCCAGTGTGGCGGCTGGCATCAGTGACCACGGCAGATGCACCGTACGCACGGCGTGGATCAACGCTTCCTTGATCGAGTAGTAGCGGTTCAAAGGCGCGGTGGAATTGATGGCCAGCGCCGCGTTGGCCCGCACGGTAGTGTTGAGGGCGCTGAGCACTGGCTCGAACAACTCTGTGGCCAAGGACTTGAACAGGGCCTGGTCGCTGATGGCCAGGCCTTTCTTGCGGCCGGCACGCTGCGCTTCCTCGAACAGCGAAAAGTAGCCGAACGGCTTCCACACCGCGCGGCTGGCGCCGTTGCCTAAGAGCAGGGCGTCGCAGGGGTGCCGGGCGGCGAGTTCTGGCCAGGGTGTGAGGGTGGCGTCAAGTGCGGGCATGCTGGGGTCCGTTGGGTGAAGCGGGGAACGGGGGCGACTTTAGCATGCCATGCAAGGTGTGCGAGGGGTGGCGCCCATCGTTCTTCAGCCTTGTTCAACCGTTCGCCCACTTCTATTTCTGTTGCGCCAAACCCGATACGCCCGGATCCCCGCCCGCACCGAGCCGAATAGCAGTTTATCTTCCATTTCCCGCGCCATTCCCGAGCGCACCAGCATGCGCAGGAAGGTGCCACGGGCGCGGGCGATGGCGAAGAAGATGCCTTGGGCTGCCAGGGTGTCGCGCACTTCACGCAGGGCGGCCATGCCGCTGACGTCGATGCTGGTGACAGCCTCGGCATCGAACAATACCGCTTTCGGCTCTGCCTGGCTCTGCACTGCTTCGAGCAGGCGCATCTTGAAATAGTCGGCGTTGAAGAACAGGATCGCATCGTCGAAGCGGTACACCACCAGGCCGGGCACGGTGCGGGCGTCCTTGAACTTGCGAATGTCGACCTGGCCTTCGGTACCCGGCAGCCAGCCGAGCACGGCATCGGTTGGCTGGTAGATGCTGTACAGCAGGCGCAGGATCGCCAAGGTCACGGCAAACACGATGCCGGGCAGCACGCCCAGGCCCAGTACGCCCACCGTGGTCAGCAGGCACAACCAGAACTCGAAGCGGCTAAGGCGACGAATTTGCCCCAGCGATTTGATATCGATCAGCCCCCAGCCGGCCATCAGCAACACGGCGCCTAGCGCGGCTTGAGGGATCCACGCCATGGGTGCAGTGAAGAACAGCAGGATCAAAGCGATGACCAGTGCCGCGATGATACCCACCAGCTGGCTTTTGCCACCGACCATGTCGTTGACGGCGGTACGTGAGTCGGCGCCGCTGATGGCAAAACCCTGGGAAACCCCGGCTGCCAGGTTGCTCACGCCCAGTGCGACGAACTCGTGGTTGGCGTTGATTGCATAACCATGCCGGGCAGCAAAGCTGCGGGCGGTAAGCATGGCGCTGCAGAAACTGACCGTGGCAATGCCCAAGGCGTCGCGCAGCAGGCTTTTCATTTCTGCCAAGTTGCTGTGGGGCCAGGCCAGTTGCGGCATGCCGGCGGGCACCGGGCCGAGGATGGCTACGCCCATGCGGTCCAGGCCGAACAGGCCAACCAGCAGCATGAACAACGCGACTACCGTGAGGGCTGCGGGCAGGCGCGGGTAGCGACGTGGCAGCCAGATCAGCAGGCCCAGGGCGGCCAGGCCGATGAGCAAGGTTACCCAGTGGATTTCGCCCAGGCGCTGGAAGAAGTTGATCAGGCTGAGGATAAACCCGTCGCCCTCTATCTTGAACCCCACCACTTTGGACAATTGCCCGGCGATCAGGCTCAGGCCGATGCCGTTGAGGTACCCGATCAGGATGGGCCGTGAGAAAAAACTGGCGATGAACCCGGCCCGGGCGAGGCCGGCGGCAATCAGCATGACCCCGACCAGCACGGTGACGATCACCGACAGTTCGGCAATGCGCTGTGGGTCGCCCATGGCCAGTGGCGCCACGGCACCGGCAATCATCGCGCAGGTGGCTGCGTCGGGGCCGACCATCAGCTGGCGCGAGCTGCCGATCAGTGCATAGACCATCATCGGCAGCACGCAGGCATACAGGCCGTACTGGGGCGGCAGGCCGACGATCTGCGCGTAGGCGATGGCAATAGGGATCTGGATTGCCGCTACCGATAACCCGGCCTGCAGATCGGCGTGGAACCATTCGCGGCGATAGTGCAGCAGGTTGGCAAGGCCCGGTAGCCAGCGGGAGAGAAACATGCGTCATCCTTTCGAAATGTTTCACGAAACCATGTACGCATTGAAGCGGATCGCCCGGCAAATGGCCATGGGACAGATCAAAGGGGAAGGGCAGAAACGAAAAAAGGAGCCAAGGCTCCTTTTGACAGCAATGACGTTGCTGGAACGCCCTGCGGGGAATGCAAATGTGGAGCGGGTAGAGGGAATCGAACCCTCAACTAAAGCTTGGGAAGCTTTCGTTTTACCACTAAACTATACCCGCGTCTGCGCAGCACTTTTTACCAGAACCCTCCACGAATTAGAAGCCCAAGTTATAAAAAAGCTTGTCGGCGCCCCGTGGTCTGCGGGTATCTGCCCCAGGACGCCGAGCTGCTCAGATGGCCAATGCATGCTGCCCCTGTGGTATCGGCTGGTAACGTTGACGGGGTTCACGCACGGCTGGCTTCAGGAACCCCAGCAGCACGCTGCGGGTGTCCTCGCAGGCAGCTTTGGTCTCCATGTCCAGGAAGTGGCCGGCATCACGGATTACGCTGAAATGGCTGCGGCCCACATGCTTGCCGAACTGCCGTGCATCTTCGACCGTGGTGTACTCGTCGCGGTCGCCGTTGACGAACAGCACCGGGATGTTGATATTGCGCGCGCGGTCCAGCGCCCGCTCCAGGTCGTGTTGCAGTACCTCATTGATGTGGAAGTGCATCTGCGCGTACTCGTGGCTGTCCAGGCTGCTGACGTGCCGGTAGTTGAAGCGCTTGAATAGCGATGGCAGGTGCTTGCCGATGGTGTCGTTGACCAGGTTGCCGACCTGGTAACGGTCACAGGCGGCCAGGTACTGGCAACCGCGGTCCAGGTAATCACGCATTGGCTCGTTGATCACCGGCGAGAACGAACTGACCACTGCCTTTTTCACATGCCGCGGCTGGTGCGCCAGCGCCAGCAGCGTGCTTGCGCCACCCCACGAGAACGACATCACGTGGTCGGCCTGGAAGTGCTCGATCAGCTCAAGAAGGATGTGCGCCTCGGTCTCCTTGCTGATCAGCCGTTCCTGGCGGTTGTGTGGCTTGGATTTGCCAGCGTAGGGCTGGTCGAACAGTACTACGTTGAACTGCGGGTGCAGGTTACGTACCGTTTGGGCGAACGAGGCCGTGGTGGCCAGCGAGCCGTTGATCAGGATGATCGTATTCTCGGCTGCATCCGCGCGATAGAACTCCGTGTAAACCCGATACTGACCTTGGATATCAAGTACAGCGATTTCTGGCCTCATGTCATCGACTCCTGGCGCAAAAAGGGTATTCGCGTCACCTAGGGTGCACGTTCTTTATGACAGGTAGGCATTTGCCTGAAGATAAACCGGGGGCCCTGTGTCGATCCTTGGCACTTGCGTCGACGGTATTGTTTTTGGCGGGCAATTTGCCGTGCCCCAAGGCATCAAGGCCCTGGGTGGCCGGCAAAAAGGTGTCTTGGAATGCAGGTGTGACTTAGCGGTCACATGCAGACTGACGATTTGGATTCAAGCAGTGGGCCGGTCATCCCGCAAGTGCCGTTCGGGGGAAAATGTGACTTTTGTCGCTGAGCGGTCGTATGACGACTTCGGCCGGAACCGGCAACCTAGACAGTGGCTATTTCTTCAGCCGTCAGTTCACGAAATTTACCTGGGGCCAAACCAGGGTCGAGCTGGATCGCCCCCATGCTTTCCCGGTGCAGTCCTACCACTTTGTTGTTGAAATGACCGAACATGCGCTTGACCTGGTGATAGCGCCCTTCGACGATCGCCAGCCGCGCCTGGCGCGGGCCAAGGATATCCAGCCGGGCGGGCAAGGTAGTGAGGCCTTCAAAGGCAAAGTAGAAGCCCTCGCGGAACTTGGCCTCATAGTGCTCGCCAATTTCATCCTCGGTCTCCACCAGGTAATGCTTGGGCAGCTTGGTGGCCGGCTGCGTCAGGCGGCGTGACCACTGGCCATCATTGGTCAGGATCATCAGGCCGGTGGTGTTGAAATCCAGGCGCCCGGCAATGTGCAGGTCATCACGCAGCCCTGCAGGTAGCAGGTCGAGCACGGTGGGGTGTTGCGGGTCCTGGGTGGCGCTGACGCAGCCTGTGGGTTTGTGCAGCATCAGGTAGCGGGCCGGGCGGCCGGCCTGCAGCAACTGGTCGTCCAGCTCCACGCGGCTGAATTCACGCACCTCGGCCAGCGGGTCGCTGACTACCTGGCCGTCCAGCCGCACGCGGCGTTGCGCCAGCATCAGGCGGGCTTGCTGGCGGTTGTGGCTGGGCAGGTTGGCAAGAAAACGGTCGAGGCGCATGGCAAACAGTCAGTGGCTGATGGATGAGCGCAATTGTTCTTCAACCGCGGCGCAGCGCGGACACAGGCAGGCTTTGTTGCGCAGCTCGGCGGGCAGCGCCTGGAGCACGGCCGGGTCGATGGTGACACCGTAGCACCAGCAGGCCTGTGTGGCGCTGCGCGGGTCGGCCAGGCTGCATTGGTTGAGGGCACCGCAAGCGGGGCAATGTTGCTGGTCAGTCATGGGGTTCACTACAGACACGGTTGCGGCCAGCCTGTTTGGCACGATAGAGCGCACGGTCGGCGCGGGTCAGCAGAGCGTGCAGGGTATCCCCCGGTTGCAGGCTGCTCAGGCCGATACTGGTGGTCAGCCGCAGCGGCTGGTCGTCATAGCTGAAGGTCAGTTGTTCGGTGCGCCGGCGGATCTTTTCTGCCACTTCGATCGCCTGACGATCTTCAGCTTCACGCAACAGCACGATGAATTCCTCACCGCCCCAGCGGCACAGTATATCTGACTGGCGCAGGCTGCCTTGCAGCACATTGGCAAATTGGCGCAGCACTTCGTCGCCTGCCAGGTGCCCGTGGGTGTCGTTCAGTGCCTTGAAATGGTCAAGATCGATCAACAGGGCTACCAGCGGGCCACTGTCGCGCTGGGCTTCATGCAAGGCCTGGGCGGCAAGCAGGTCGAAGCTGCGCCGGTTGGGCAGACCGGTGAGGCTGTCGAGGGTGGCCAAAGCTTCGGTGCTGGCCTGATGGCGGCGGACCATGGCATGCACCAGCGCCAGTACGACCAGGGTGATCATCGTGCAGATGGCCAGGTTCAGGTACAGCGAGTGGCGGATGCGGTCAAGGGTGCCTGTTTCACGCTTGTCCACCAGCAGGTACCAGTTCAGCTCGGGCAGGTGGCGCACGTTGAGAAAGTGGCTGTGGTTCTCGCTGTCATGGTATTCGTGGCTGCCTTCGCCGGGTACTGGTTGCTCGGCCAGTATGTCATTCAGGTCGGGGTTGGCACTGAGTTGCTGGCCGACCCGCAATCCGTGTGGGCCACCTGCCGATCCGGTCAGCAATACCTTGCCCTTGGCGTCGGTGAACAGCACCGCGCGCTGGTAGCGGTGTTGGTACTGGTCGATCAGCTTGACCACCGACGATACGCTCAGGCCAACACCCGCTGCGCCGATGAAGCGCTGCTGGTAGTCATGCACCTGGTAGTTGATGAATACGGTCAGGCTGTCGTGGTTGGCCATGTCCAGATCGACGTTGATCTCATAGGGGGCCTTGAGCTCTCGCAGGCGGAAATACCAGGCGTCGCGCCAGGTGCCCGGTTCGACATGCTTGAGCACGCCTTTGGCCTGGTAGTAGGTCAGTGTACGGTCGGAAACAAAAAACGAGGTGAAGGTATCCTGCTTGCCCATGACCTCGCCGAGGTAACGGGTCATGCGCGCAGTATCCTGCTCGCCGGACAGCACCCAGTCGCGCAGGAAGGTGTCCTGGGCCATCATCGAGGCGATCAGCACCGGGCGGATCAGGTCTTTCTGGATTTCTGAATAGACGGTGTCGGAGGTCAGCGGCAGTTCGGTATTGATGATGCCATCGCGAATGGCACTGCGCGAAGCGAAGTAGCTGAGCAGTGAGGTGGCGAGGAAACCGCAGGCCAGCAGTACCAGCAGGGTCAAGATCAGCGGGCGCTGCGAGAACAGGGCGGAACGTAAAGGCATGATCTTCCCGTGATGTGTGCCGAGCCAGTCATTCTAGTGAGAAGGCTGAAAAATAACTGCAATTTTTTCAGGGTTATCGCACCTGTATAAAATTGTTTCGGGGAGGGCACTGCACTACGGCGCCACTGTCTTAATCAGTGTCGATGTACACATGCTGTATCGACGCTCGCCAGCGCCGCTGTTCGGGCACTTCAGCGGTCCAGGAGGCCGCCATGTCCTATCGAATTCTGTTGATCGCCCTTCTGGGGTTGATGACGTCCGCCTGTGCGCCGTACTACGAGAGCAGCGGCTACTACCGTTCGGACTACTACTCCACTGACCGCTATGTGGCGCCGGGCTATTACCGTTATGACCGCTATTACGTGACGCCTCAACCACGTTATTACTATCAGCCGGCACCGCGTTACTACTACCACCCTGCGCCTGTTTATCGGCCGCAACCGGGAATGAACCAGTGGCGCGGAAACCCGCGTTATGACTATGGCAGCCGCCAGCGCAATGACTATGGACGCGACCGCGACCGGCATGACTATCGTGATGGCAGCCAGCGGTATCAGCAGGGTGGCTGGCATTCCAATGGGCAGGGCAATGGCGGCGGGCGCTGGGATGGTCGGCGTGGGCAGCAGCAGGGGCAAGGCGGGAACTGGCAGCGCTAGGCGAATGAAAGGGAGGGGCTGCCATGCAGCCCCAGGTTTTCGATGCTAGGCAAGATCTGCCAATGGGTGTCGGCCCTCCCACACCTTGGCAAAATGCGCCTCCACCACCGCAGCTGGCACTTGAGCCACATCCGGCCAATGCCAGTGCGGCTGGTTGTCCTTGTCCAGCAAGCGTGCACGCACGCCTTCGCTGAACTCCGGGTGTCGGCAGCAGTTCAGGCTCATGCAGTACTCCATCTGAAACACCTGCGCTAATGACAGGTGGCGCGCCCGGCGAATCTGTTCCCACACCAGGTGGGCCGTCAGCGGACAACCCTCGTGCAGTCGCCGGCCGGCTTCCGCCAGCAACGGGTCGTCATGCCGCTTGAGCCCCTCCAGCGCACGCCACGCCGCTGCCGCATCGGCCACATCGAGCAAGTGATCGATCACTTGCCGGCGTGGCAACCACTGGGCTGCCGGCAAATCGGCGCACGCACGGTGCTGTTCGGCCTTGAGCAGGCTGTTCAGTTGCAGGGCGGTCTGTTCCTGCCAGTTCAGTTGCAGTAATTCCTCAATCAAGGCTTCTTGCTGGTGCTCGCCCAGGAAGCGGTCAGCCAGGCCCAGGTCAAGGGCGTCTCGGGCGTTGATCGGCGCACCGGTCAAGCCGAGGAACAACCCCAACTTGCCCGGCAGCCGGGCCAGGAACCAGCTGGCACCCACATCCGGGTACAGGCCGATGCTGATTTCCGGCATGGCCAGCCTGCTGCTGGGTGTGACGATGCGTACACTGGCGCCTTGCAGCAGCCCCATTCCACCGCCCAGCACATGCCCGTGGCCCCAGCACAGCAACGGTTTGGGATAGGTGTGCAGGGCGAAGTCCAGACGGTACTCGGCGGCGAAGAAGCTGGCCGCCAGCGGTGGGATACTGCCGGGATGGTCGCGGCAGGCCTGCACCAGCGCACGCACATCGCCGCCGGCGCAGAAGGCCTTGGCACCGTTGCCGCGCAGCAGCACGCAGACGACGCCGGGGTCGCGGGCCCAGCCATGCAGCTGTTCGCCCAGCACCTCGATCATCGGCAGGTTCAGGGCATTGAGCGCCTTGGGCGCATCCAGGGTGGCGATGCCGATGCGGGCGCCATCGGCGCCAGTGAGTACCTCGCAATGAATGGCCATGGACTACCTCGCGCAAGTCATCGCACAAGTATGGCTTGCCTGGCCGATCATGCCGGTTGTCGGTCGGATCGTTTGACAAGCGGGGAGTGCTTACCTAGTGTCGCGCCATTGTTTATGGAAGGCCCCATGACTGACGACGATCGCATCAAACTCGAACCCAGCTGGAAGGCCGCATTGCGCGGTGAGTTCGACCAGCCCTACATGCATCAGCTGCGCGAGTTCCTGCGTGGCGAGTACGCTGCCGGCAAGGAAATCTACCCGCCAGGGCCGCTGATTTTCAACGCGCTCAACTCGACGCCACTGCAGCAGGTCAAGGTGGTGATCCTCGGGCAGGACCCGTACCACGGGCCGGGCCAGGCGCACGGCCTGTGCTTCTCGGTACAGCCAGGCGTGGCTACGCCACCGTCGCTGGTCAACATCTACAAAGAGCTGCAGCGTGACCTGAACATCCCGATTGCCAACCATGGCTACCTGCAGAGCTGGGCCGAGCAGGGCGTACTGCTGCTCAACACCACCATGACGGTGGAGCGTGCGAATGCTGCGTCGCATGCCAAGAAGGGCTGGGAGTTCTTCACCGACCGGATCATCCAGGTGGTCAGCGAGCAGTGCCCGAATGTGGTGTTCCTGCTGTGGGGGGCGCATGCGCAGAGCAAGCAGAAGCTGATCGACGGCACCAAGCACCTGGTGCTGAAGTCGGTTCACCCGTCGCCGTTGTCGGCTTACCGCGGGTTCCTGGGGTGTGGGCATTTCAGCCGGGCAAACAGCTTCCTTGAGCAACGCGGGATGGCGCCGATCAACTGGGCGTTGCCGCCGTTGTGATCAGTTGAAATACCGGGTTGCCTGCTTCGCGGGTAAACCCGCTCCCACAGGTACTGCACTGCGTTCAGGCCTTGCGAGTTCCCTGTGGGAGTAACTGTCTTTTGCTGCTTGTGCCTGCCTCTTCGCGGGTGAACCCGTTCCCACAGGTTGGTTGCTTACCTCAAAGCATGCGCACCCCCTGTGGGAGCGGTTTACCCGCGAAGAGGCAGGCACGTCATTTCGGGGTTGTGTTCCACAAGCGGAAAAACGGCTCCGCCAGAAACAGCACGAACAGCAAGCGCATCACCTGCAGTGCCGTCACCAATGGCACTGACAACTGCAGGGTTTCCGCTGTCAGGCTCATCTCGGCGATCCCCCCTGGCATCATCCCCAGCGTCAGTGAACGCAAGTCCAGCGCCGTCATCACGCTCAGTACCCAGGCGGCGCTGGCGGCAATTGCCATGCACAGCGCTGTGGCCACCAGCGTACGCCCCAGGAACGACGGTGCGCGACGGAAGAACTCCCGGTTGAAGTGACAGGCCAGCCCACTGCCGATCAACCATTGGCCGATCTGGCTGGCACCGTTGGGCAAGGCAATCTGAAGGTTGCCGGCAAGGCTTACCGCGGCCGCCACCAGCAGCGGCCCGAACAACCACGGGTTGGGCTGGCGCAAGCGTTGCCACAGCAACGCCACGGCAAAACCTAGAGGGGCAATGAGTGCCAGCCAGCCCCAGCTCACACTGCCCGTGTGGTTCAGCGGTACCCCGTCGCCCAGCAGGAACTTGAACAGCGCCGGGACGCACAGGACCACCGCCAGCACCCGCAGGCTCTGTGCCGCCGCGACCTGGCTAAGTACCGCGCCATTGCGCGCGCCGAGGTTGACCATTTCCCCCGAACCACCGGGCATGCTGGCGAAGAACGCCGTGGCGCGGTCTTCACCGGTGCGCCGTAGCAGCCATACGCTGATCACGCTGGAAAGGGTAGTGAACAGTGCGCCAAAGAAGATCAGCGCGAAATGGCTGGCCACCTGCTCGATCACTGCCGGGGTGAAGTGCAGGCCGATGCCGATGCCGATGATCCATTGGCCGCACTTGCGGCCATTGGGGATTTCCGACAGCTGCCAAGGCGTCAGGCAGCGCACCAGGATGATCGCCAGCAACGAGCCGACCATCCACGGCAAAGGCCAGCCGACCTTGCTGGCGACATAACCGCCAGCAAGGCCGACCAGCCCGGTTGCGACAAACAGCGGAAACGGGCGATCAGGCATCGGCCAGGGCCCGGCGCTGCAGGCTGCGCTTGCGCCAGATGCGCAGCAGCGGCAGGGTAAGCATCAGCACTACCAGTGCCCAGACGCCCATGCTGATCGGGCTCGACCAGAGGATGCCCAGCTCCCCATTGGAGATCGACAGTGCGCGTCGCAGGTTCTGCTCCATCAACCCACCCAGGATGAAACCGAGCAGGATCGGCGACAGCGGGAAGTCCAGCTTGCGCAGGATGTAGCCCATGATGCCAATGCCGACCATCAGGAACAGGTCGAAGGTGGTGGCATGCACGGCGTACACGCCGATCGCGGTGATGATGGCGATTACCGGCACCAGTGCCCAGTTCGGCACGGCGAGGATGCGGGTGAAGATACGGATCATCGGGATGTTGAGGATCACCAGCATGATGTTGGCGATGAACAGCGAGGCGATCAGGCCCCAGACGATGTCCGGCTGCTGTTCGAACAGCAGCGGGCCGGGGGTGATGTTGTACAGGGTCAGTGCACCGATCATCACCGCGGTGGTGCCGGAGCCCGGAACGCCGAGGGTCAGCATCGGTACCAGGGCGCCACAGCAGGAGGCCCCAATAGCCGTTTCCGGTGCAGCCAGGCCACGGGCGTCGCCTTTGCCGAATTTGCCTTTTTCACCTGCCAGGCGTTTTTCGGTCATGTAGGCCACGGCGCTAGCCAGTGTTGCACCAGCACCTGGCAGTACACCCATGACGAAGCCCAGCAAGCCGCAGCGGATATTGACCACGAAAACCGAGGCCGCTTCCTTGAGGTTGAACAGCATGCGCCCGGTGGCCTTGACCGCCTGGTGGCCATGGTGGGTCTTTTCCAGCAGCAGGAGGATCTCGCTGATGGAGAACAGGCCCAGCACCAGCACTACGAACTGGATGCCGTCGGCCAGGTGTACACTGTCGCCGGTAAAGCGGTATACGCCGCTGTTGGCATCAATGCCGACTGCCGACAGGAACAGGCCTATCAGTGCTGCAATGAAAGTTTTCAGCGGCTTGTCGCCGGCCATGCCGCCGAGGGCGACGATGGCGAACACCATCAGCACGAAGTACTCCGCAGGGCCGAAGGCGATTGCCCATTTCGCCAGCAGCGGGGCAAACAGCACCATACCGCAGGTGGCGATGAAGGCGCCGATGAACGAACTCCAGGCCGACAGCGACAGTGCCACGCCAGCCAGGCCTTGGCGGGCCATGGGGTAACCGTCGAGGGTGGTCATCACGGTCGAGGCTTCGCCCGGGATGTTCAGCAGGATCGAACTGATACGCCCGCCGTACTCGCAACCCAGGTAAACCGCTGCCAGCAGGATCAGCGCCGATTCTGGCGGCAGGCCGAGGGCGAAGGCGATGGGTATCAGCAGGGCCACGCCGTTGATCGGGCCTAGGCCCGGCAGCAGGCCGACCACGGTGCCGATCAGGGTGCCGGAAAGGGCGGTGACCAGGTTGTAGGGGGACAGGGCAACGCCGAAGCCCTGGCCCAGGTAGCTCAAGGTATCCATGTGTCAGTTCTCCAGTACGCTCAGCAGGCCAAGGGGCAGTGGCACGTCCATCACGCGGTCGAACAGCCAGTAGAGGAAAATGCTCATGCCCACTACCACGACGGCGCTGTGCAGCCAGCGGCCGCCGTACAGGCGGGCCATGGGCAGGCCGACGAGGATGGCGCTGAGGATGAAGCCCAGTGGTTCGAAGGTAGCGGCGAAGACGATCAGCAGGCCGACACAGGCGGCGATCTTGATCAGGGTTTCGCGGTCCAGCTCCGGTTCATCGTCCTTGCGCACGATCGGTGTAGGGCGGATAGCCAGGTACAGCAGGCCCAGGCCCATCAGGCCGAGCATCAGCAGCGGATAAGCGCGCGGGCCTACCGGTTCGTAGGAAAACGCCGCCTGGTAGGGCCAGGCCATCACGGCCAGGGCGGCGCACACCGCCAGCAGGGCCAGGGCGAAGATGCGTTGCAGGATCATTTTGGAATCCTCATCGTTTACGGCACGATACGGGCCCTGTGGGAGCGGGTTTACCTGTGAAGGCGCCAGACGCTGAAACGGTGGCGTCTGGGCTGATGCATTCGCGGGTAAACCCGCTCCCACAGGGGGCGGGGAAGTCGTAAGGGGCTTACTGGATCAGGCCGAATTCCTTGGCCAGTGCCTTGTAGTCAGCCACTTGCTTCTTCACATAGCCGTCCAGTTCTTCGCCGGTCATGGCGAACGGGAACAGCTCGCGCTGGTCACGCAGTTGTGCAAAGTCTTCCGAGGCCAGCATCTTGTCGAACGACTGCTTCCACCAGGCGTAATCCTCGTCGCTCACCTTTGGCCCCAGGTAGAAGCCGCGCACCACTGGCCAGACGATGTCGTAGCCTTGTTCCTTGGCGGTGGGGATGTCTTTCATTTCCGGCTCGTCGAGGCGGTTTTCCGAGAACACCGCGAGGATGCGCATGTTGCCGCTCTGGATATGCGGCATGGAGTCGGAAATATCGGTCGAGCCGACCTGGATGTGCCCGCCCAGCAGTGCCGTGGCAATTTCGCCACCGCCTTCCAGGGCGACGTAGCGCAGGTCGCGCGGGTTGATACCGGCCGCCTTGGCAATCAGCGCGGTTTGCATCCAGTCCTGGCTGCCGACGGTGCCGCCGGAGCCGATCACGACCTTGCTCGGGTCTTTCTTCAACGCCGCGACCAGGTCATCGAGGGTCTTGTAGGGTGAGTCGCTCTTCACGGCGATGGCGCCGTAGCTGGTGCCAACGGCGGCCAGCCATTTCACCGCGTTCTCGTCAAAGCGGCCGAACTTGCCTTGGGCCAGGTTCAGCAGCGAACCGCTGGACCAGGCCACCAGGGTGCCGGCGTCGGCCGGGCGCTGGGCGACCACGGCGTTGTAAGCCACCGCGCCGACTCCGCCGGGCATGTAAGTGACGCGCATCGGTTTGCTGAGGATCTTTTCCTGTACCAGGGCGCTTTGCACCAGTTTGCAGGTCAGGTCGAAGCCCCCGCCGGGCGAGGCGGGGGCGATGCATTCAGGGCGTTTCGGTTCGGCAGCGAGGGCGTTACCGGCGAGCAGCAGGCAGCCGGTAGCGAGGACGAGGCGGCGCAGTGAAAAGGTCATCGTCGATCTCCGTGAGTGTTGTTGTTATCGGGTTACCGCGAGCGGGTTACCACAGCGCCACGCTGTAGCTCACCAGCAGCCGCACTTCGTCAGCATCGCGGGCGAAGTTGGAGCGGAAGGTGGCGTTGCGCAAACGCACGGCGACGTTCTTCAACGGGCCGCTTTGTACCACGTACTTCAGTTCGGTGTTGCGTTCCCACTCCTTGCCTTCTCCACCGGCAGCACGGCTGACGTTGTCGCCGCTGATGTAGCGGGTCATGAAGGTCAGGCCGGGTACACCGAGGGCGGCAAAGTTGTAGTCGTAACGTGCCTGCCAGGAGCGCTCGTCGGCCCCGGCGAAGTCGTTGATCTGGACGAAGTTGACCAGGTACGGGTCGGCGCCATCGACATACGGGAAGGCGCTGTCACCAGACAGTTGCTGCCAGGCGGCACTGACCTTGTGCCCGCCCAGGGCGTAGCTGAGCATGCCGTTGACCGTGGTGTTGTCGATGTTGCCGGCTTTGGCGGCACCCGCATCGTCACTCACCGCCAGGCGCAGGTCGGCACCGAAGGTGCCCGGGCCCCATGGCTGGGTGGCGACCATGCCAATGAAGTGCTGGCGGTAGATATCGTCGAGCTGGGCGAAGTGATAGCTGCCGGTGATGCGGTCGGTGAACTGGTAGTCGAGGCCGCCCAAGGTCAGGTTGTCAGCGCTGAACGAGCCACCGAAGCGGCCGTTCTTGTTGTTCAGGGCCAGGTCTTCCCAGTTGGTGTCGTTGCGATCCTTGGCCTTGTCCAGGCGCCCGCCGGTGAAGGTCAGGCCCTTGACCTCCTTCGAGGTGAGCAGGCCGCCTTCGAAGGTTTGCGGCAGGATGCGCCCATCGTTGGGCTGCAGGGTCGGCAGCTCCGGGATCAGCGTGCCGATCTTCAGTTCGGTCTGCGAGATCTTGACCTTGCCGGTCAGGCCTAGCTTGGAGTATTCGTCGGCAGCCTTGCCGTCATCGTGGGTCGGCAGCAGGCCGGTGTCGGTGCGGTCGGGGCTGGAGTCGAGCTTGATGCCGAGCATGCCCAGTGCGTCCAGGCCGAAGCCTACGGTGCCATCGGTATAGCCGGACTCGAAGTTGAGCATGAAGCCCTGGGCCCATTCGTCACGCTTGGATTGTTGCGCGCTGGTGCCGTCGCGGAAGTCGCGGTTGAAGTACATGTTGCGGGTTTCGAAGGTGCCCGTGCTGTCTTCGAAGAAGGCGGCCTGGCTCATCGGGGCGACACCTGCAAGCGCAAGGGCGCTGGCGATGGCGCAGGGGCGTGCGGCAAAGGAACGGGAAGGCGCGAACGCCTGCGGCTGCGATGACAGCATCGTCGATGACTCCGTTTATTGTTCTTATTCGTTGCACCTTGCTGGTGCTTTTTTCGGCGCGAAGGGCGACCGTGGTGCGATGCTAGGCAACGAACCTTTCGCTAACCTTTCAACCTGAAAGGTTTGTTACAAGGGGCTTCACAGGCTCGGCGACAGCGGTACACTCCGCGCCATTGCCCCACCCGAGAGGGAGAATCCGATGCGTGTGCTGCTGGTCGAAGACCACCTGCAACTGGCCGAAAGCGTGGCCTTGGCCTTGAAAAGCCACGGCCTGACTGTGGATGTGCTGCATGACGGCGTGGCTGCCGACCTGGCTCTGGCCAGCGAGGAGTATGCCGTGGCCGTGCTGGATGTCGGCCTGCCGCGCATGGACGGCTTCGAGGTACTGGCGCGCTTGCGCGGCCGTGGCAAGACCTTGCCGGTGCTGATGCTGACCGCGCGCAGCGACGTCAAGGACCGGGTCCATGGGCTGAACCTTGGCGCTGACGATTACCTGGCCAAGCCGTTCGAGCTGACCGAGCTGGAAGCGCGGGTCAAGGCCCTGCTGAGGCGCAGCGTGCTCGGTGGCGAACGCCAACAGCGCTGTGGGCCACTGGTGTATGACCTGGATACCCGGCGCTTTGCGCTTGGCGACGACAACTTGACCCTGACCTCGCGTGAGCAAGGTGTGCTGGAAGCGCTGATCGCCCGCCCGGGCCGGGTAATGAGCAAGGAGCAGTTGGCGGCGCAGGTATTCGGCCTGGACGAAGAGGCCAGCCCTGACGCCATCGAGATCTACATCCACCGCCTGCGCAAAAAGCTCGACGGCCACCCGGTGGCCATCGTCACCTTCCGTGGCCTGGGCTACCTGCTCGAGCACCGCGATGCGTGACAACGGCAGCCTGCGAGGCCGCTTGCTGGGCAACCTGGCGCTGCTGCTGGTGGTGCTGATGCTGGCGAGCGGCCTGAGCGCCTACTGGAATGGCCGCGAGGCCGCCGACACCGCCTACGACCGCACGTTGCTGGCCTCGGCGCGGACCATCGCCGCCGGCCTTTCGCAGCGCGATGGTTCGCTCAGTGCGGACGTTCCCTACGTGGCGCTGGATACATTCGCCTACGACAGTGCCGGGCGTATCTACTACACGGTGCTCGATATCCAGCAGCGGCTGATTTCCGGGTACGAGAACCTGCCACCGCCGCCGCCTGGCACACCGCGCACCGACGATTACCCGGCGCTGGCCAGGTTCTACAACGCCACTTACCTGGGGCAGGACGTGCGTGTGGTCAGCCTGCTGAAACCGGTGAGCGAGCCGAACATGAATGGCATGGCAGAGATCCGTGTGGCGGAAACCGAGGAGGCGCGGGTGAGCATGGCCCGCGGGTTGATGGCCGATACCCTGCTGCGCCTGGGCATGCTGGCACTGGCTGCGCTAGTGATGGTGTGGTTTGCCGTCAGTGCCGCCTTGCGGCCGCTGGAGCGTCTGCGCACAGCAGTGGAAGAGCGTCAGCCGGATGACCTGCGGGCCTTGCCGGTAGTGCAGGTGCAGCGCGAGCTGAGCCCGTTGGTACGGGCCTTGAACCACTTTACCGAACGGTTGCGTGGGCAATTCGAGCGCCAGGCGCAGTTCATCGCCGACGCTGCCCACGAACTGCGTACGCCGCTGGCGGCCCTGAAGGCGCGGGTCGAACTTGGCTTGCGCTCGCCCGAGCCCCAGGCGTGGCGGCAGACCCTTGAGGCCGCGGCCCAGGGTACTGACAGGCTGACCCACCTGGCCAACCAGTTGCTGTCGTTGGCGCGGGTCGAGAACGGCGCGCGGGCGATTGCCGAGGGCGGTGCGCAGCGTCTGGACTTGAGCCAGCTGGCCCGTGAGCTGGGCATGGCCATGGCGCCACTGGCGCACAAGCGTGGGGTGGCGCTGGCGCTGGAGGCCGAGGCGCCAGTTTGGCTGAAGGGCGAGCCGACGTTGCTCAACGAGCTGTTGAGCAACCTGGTGGACAATGCCCTGGCGCATACCCCTAAGGGCGGAAATGTAATTCTGCGGGTGCTGGCGCCGGCGGTGCTGGAGGTGGAGGATGACGGGCCGGGCATTCCCGAGGCTGAGCGCGAGCGGGTGTTCGAGCGTTTTTACCGGCGCAGTGCGCAGGGGAGCGGGCTGGGGCTGGCGATTGTTGGTGAGATCTGCCGGGCGCACCTGGCACAGGTAAGCCTGCATGATGGCGAGAAGGGCGGGTTGCGGGTGCGGGTGAGTTTTATCGCCGATTGATGTGTTGCCTGTGCCGGTCGCTTCGCGGGTAAACCCGCTCCCACAGGTACTGCGTCAAGTCAGAAGGCAGCGCTACTCTTGTGAGAGCGGGTTTACCCGCGAAGCGGCCGGCACAGGCTGAAGCAAGTCAGCGGAGCATACTTCGCGCTTCAAGCAGCTCATCCACCTCCAGCTCGGTGCCAAACGGCAACCCCAGGTGGCGGTATGCCGGCAGTGCTGGCAACGGCCGTTGGCGCCCACGCTGGCTGATGCAGCGGGCGATCTGCACAATGTCGATGTAATCGACTTTGTCTGTCTGCCGGTCCAGGTCCTGAACCTGGCTTGGCAGGTTGACCAGTTGCTCCGGAAACTCCCAAGCCTTGAGGATCTTGTCGCCCAGCACCGGCTGAATCTGCTCGATCACGTAGTGCAGGCACACCGGGTCGGACAGCAGTTCGTTGTGCTCTTCGGCATAAATCAGTACCGGTAGCGCGCCAATCTGGTTGACCAGCCCGCCCAGGGTGGCTTGCTCGGGCTTCAGTTGGGTATAGCGGCGGCATATTTCGTAGCTGATGCCCGCCACTTCCAGGCTGTTGGCCCAGATATCCCGCAGTTTTTGTTCAACCGCCGATGATCGGGCATGGAAGATCTGCTCGATCACCAGGCCAATGGCCAGGTTGCAGCTGTAGTTGATGCCCAGCCGCGTGATGGCGGTGTGCAGGTCGGTCACCTCGACTGCCGCGCGCAGCAGGGGGCTGTTGACGACCTTGATCAGGCGCGCTGAAAGGGCCGCATCGCGACCGATTACCTTGCTCAGGGCCGCTACGCTGATCTCGCTGTCTTCCGCTGCCTCGCGGATGCTCAAGGCAACCTCGGGCAGGGTCGGCAAGACCAGGTCATCCTTTTCGATGGCATCGAGCAACTGCGCTTGAACCATCTCGGCCAGCTTGTTCATGGGCGTGTCTACCGCAGTGGTGGTGCGGCCCCGCCACACGGGCGGGGCAGGCTGGTCAGCGTTGGATTTCCCGGTCGCGGTCCAGTTCGTAAGGCAGGGTCAGTACCTGCAGGCGCGGGCCTTCCAGGCTGCCCAGGTGCAGATTGTCGTCTTCCACTGCATCGGCGCTCAGTACCGCGAGCAGTTCGCAGCCCACGCCGTTGCTGGCAGCAATCACCACTTCGCCGACCGACGAGCCATGGGTGGGCGAGAAAATTTCTGCCCCCGGTGCCGGTATGGCCTGTTGGTCCAGTGCCAGGCGGTACTGGCGGCGCTTGAGCTTGCCCAGGTATTGCATGCGCGCGACGATTTCCTGGCCGGTGTAGCAACCTTTCTTGAAGCTGACGCCATCGACGGCCTGCAGGTTGATCATCTGTGGGATGAACAGCTCACGGGTCGGCCCCATGACCTGGCCGATACCGGCGCGAACCTGCCCCAGCAGCCAGTCGTTGAGGCTGCCTTCGGGCAGGGCGGCGGCGAGGGCCTGGTGAACTGGCCCGGCGTCAGCCGCCGGCACCCACAGCTCAACGCGGCCAGGAGATACGGTAATGGCGATCAGCCCGCCATGGCGCACGGTGCTGCCGGCGGCAGTGGGCACGTCGAGCCCCAGCGCCTGCAGTGCTGCTTCGCCATCGTGCAGGCCAAAACGTGCCCAGGCGGCACTCTCATCGGTCAGTGTGGCCTTGGAGAACACGGCGTATTTCTTCAGGTCGGCCAGTTGCGTGTCGAGCAGTTCGCTGGCCATGGCCAGCAGGTAGCCGTTGCCTTCGGGCAGGATGCGGAAGCTCGACTGCATGCGCCCCTTGACCATGCAGCGGGCACCGAGACTGGCATGTTCCTGGCTGAGGTAGTTGATATTGCAGGTCAGCTGCCCTTGCAGGAACTTGCCTGCATCGGAGCCGCGGACAGCGAGGATGCCCTCGTGGGACAGGGGGCAGAAGAAAGCGGAATCGGCCATGGGACATCGCAGTGGCTAAAGACTGGCGGCCATCATAGAACGCCGGTAACAAAATAGGTAGGTGACTAGACCAACGCCCGGTGTCGCTTCGCTCGCCTGGCTGTATACTGTCGGGCCATTCGAGGAGGGCCCCATGGTCGAACAAACTGAACTCAACCGGCTTTTCTGGCATAGCCGCCGCGGCATGCTGGAACTGGACGTACTGCTGGTGCCTTTCACCCAGGAAGTTTACCCCAGCCTCAACGAGACCGACCGCGAACTGTATGTGCGGCTGTTGAGCTGCGAGGATCAGGACATGTTCGGCTGGTTCATGGAGCGTACCGAGTCTGAAGACCCGGAGCTGCAGCGCATGGTTCGCATCATTCTGGACCGTGTCCAGCCCAAGTGAGTGCTTTGAATGCCGCTGGCAAGGCTCGCGCCTGCTGCTAGTGGTCTATCTGGCTTGCCAGGTACTGGCGTGGCTTGCTGTGTGGGCGAGCCCGCTGCCCGGGTGGCTGGCGGTTACTGTCGTCGCCGGCTGCCTTGCCCACGCTGGTTGGGCCATTCCTCGTCGTATTCTTCTTACCCATGAGCATGCCGTTGTCGGCCTGCGCCGTGATGTGCGCTGCTGGCAGGTGTTCAGCCGTGCCCATGGCTGGCAACCGGTACGCTTGTGCCGGGATAGCGTGGCGCTGCCGGGGCTGGTGGTGCTGCGCTTTGAGCGGGCGGGGCGGTGGATGGGGCAGAGCCAGTGCATACCGCAGGACGCGCTGAGGGCGGATGAGCATCGGCGCTTGCGGGTGCGTTTGAAGTTCAGCCGGCGCAGGTGGACAGCAGTGAGCGGTGCATAGCGAACTCCCACAAGGTACTCCACAGATTCTGAAGCCTGTGCAGTACCTTGTGGGAGCGGGCGAGCCCGTGAAAGCCGCTGCGCTTTTTCAGAGCGGGCTAAGAACAGTGTCCTTGGCCTCGTCCAGCATCCCAGGGTAATCCAGGGTGTAATGCAGCCCGCGGCTTTCCTTGCGCTGCATGGCCGACAGGATCATCAACTCTGCAACCTGCGCCAGGTTGCGCAGTTCGATCAGGTCGCGGCTGACCTTGTAGTTGCTGTAGAACTCATCGATTTCATCCAGCAACAGACGAATACGATGCTGCGCCCGCTGCAGCCGCTTACTGGTGCGCACAATGCCCACGTAGTCCCACATGAAACGCCGCAACTCGTCCCAATTGTGCGCGATGATCACGTCCTCGTCCGAATCGGTAACCTGGCTGGCATCCCATCCCGGCAAGGCCTTGGGTAGGGGCACCTGTTCCAGGTTTGCCTCGATGTCGGCAGCAGCGGCGCGGCCATAGACAAAGCACTCCAGCAGCGAGTTGCTGGCCATGCGGTTGGCACCGTGAAGGCCGGTAAAGCTGGTTTCGCCAATGGCATACAAACCCGGCACATCGGTGTGGCCACGGTCATCCACCATGACCCCGCCACAGGTGTAGTGCGCCGCCGGCACCACCGGGATCGGTTGGCGGGTGATATCGATGCCAAAGGCCAGGCAGCGCTCGTATACGGTAGGGAAGTGGCTCTTGATGAACTCGGCCGGCTTGTGGGTGATGTCCAGGTACACACAGTCCACACCCAGGCGCTTCATTTCGTGGTCAATGGCACGGGCGACGATGTCGCGTGGGGCCAGTTCCTCGCGTGGGTCGAAGCGCGGCATGAAGCGCTCGCCGTTGGGCAGGCGCAGCAGGGCGCCTTCGCCGCGCAAGGCTTCGGTAACCAGGAAGCTCTTGGCCTGTGGGTGGTACAGACAAGTGGGGTGGAACTGGTTGAACTCCAGGTTCGCCACCCGGCACCCGGCTCGCCAGGCCATGGCAATACCGTCGCCACATGCACCGTCGGGGTTGCTGGTGTAGAGGTAGACCTTGGCCGCACCGCCAGTGGCCAGCACGGTGAAGCGCGCGCCGAAGGTGTCCACCTCACCGGTGTTGCGGTTGAGCACGTAGGCACCCAGGCAACGCTCGCCGGGCAAGCCCAGGCGACGCTCGGTAATCAGGTCGACTGCCACACGCTGCTCCAGCAGCTGGATGTTCGGGCGCAAGCGGGCCTGCTCCAGCAGCGTGGTGAAAATTGCAGCACCGGTGGCGTCGGCGGCGTGGATGATGCGCCGGTGGCTATGGCCGCCCTCGCGGGTGAGGTGAAACTCGAAACCGCCGTCATCCACGCTGTAGTGCTCGTCGCGGGTAAAGGGCACGCCTTGCTCGATCAGCCACTGAATGGCTTCGCGGCTGTGCTCTACGGTAAAGCGCACCGCGTCTTCATGGCACAGGCCGCCGCCGGCATTGAGGGTATCCTCGACATGCGACTGCACGGTATCGGTATCATCCAGCACTGCGGCGACACCGCCCTGGGCCCAGAAGGTCGAACCATTGGCCAGGTCGCCCTTGCTCAGTATGGCAACGCGCAGGTGGCGGGGAAGGTTAAGTGCCAGGCTGAGACCGGCGGCACCGCTGCCGATCACCAGGACATCATGTTGGAATTGTTGGCTCATGTCGGGACACTAGTAATCTTTGGAGGGGGCGCGGCACAATAGTCACGCGTAGGTGGCAATGTGAAACTATCGTTAAACTTGGTCGGGTTGTCTTTATAGCAGCCCAAGGTGGCCAATTTCCACGCCACTTGGCCACTTACAGGGGCGCGCGGCAACCTTTGTGGGAACTTTCCGACATGGCCGGAAATCCTATGAAGGCTGCCCGCACGCCACAAATTGCCGCGGCGACGCAGGGCGGCAGGCCTGTCCGGGCTGTCCCTGCGTATTCGAAACCTGATTATCGACGTAGCCGGCCGTGACCGCGCCGCGTCTTCCGTGCAAGCCGACCAAGGGCTGCAGGAAACTTGCTTGGAGGGGAGAACTTTTGCGCAAAGGCCGAGTCTATGGTTGCAAGCCTGAACGATGGCTATTGCAACGCTCCTTCGAGTTCACTGAGGAGTGTTCATGCTAACCCAGGAAGAGGATCAGCAGCTTGTCGAGCGCGTGCAGCGCGGTGACAGGCGAGCGTTCGATCTGTTGGTGCTGAAGTATCAGCACAAGATTCTCGGGTTGATCGTGCGGTTCGTTCACGATACCCACGAGGCCCAGGATGTTGCACAGGAAGCCTTTATCAAGGCCTACCGTGCACTTGGCAATTTCCGCGGTGACAGCGCGTTCTATACGTGGCTATACCGCATCGCCATCAACACGGCGAAGAACTACCTGGTGTCCCGTGGAAGACGGCCGCCAGACAGCGATGTCAGCTCCGAGGATGCGGAGTTTTACGACGGCGATCATGGTCTCAAGGATCTCGAGTCCCCAGAGCGCTCGTTGTTGCGGGATGAAATCGAAGGCACCGTCCATCGCACCATCCAGCAACTGCCCGAAGATCTGCGCACGGCATTGACCCTGCGTGAGTTCGACGGATTGAGTTACGAAGACATTGCCAGTGTTATGCAATGTCCGGTGGGTACCGTGCGCTCTCGAATCTTCCGCGCTCGGGAGGCCATAGACAAAGCCCTGCAGCCGTTGTTGCAGGAAACCTGAGACAGCGGCGACAGCCAAGAGAGGAACCGCCATGAGTCGTGAAGCTTTGCAGGAATCGCTGTCCGCGGTGATGGATAACGAAGCGGACGAACTGGAATTGCGTCGGGTGTTGAACGCCGTCGACGATGCCGAAACCCGTGCCACCTGGTCGCGCTACCAGGTTGCCCGTGCAGCCATGCACAAGGAGCTGCTGCTGCCCAACCTGGATATCGCCTCGGCGGTGTCTGCGGCGCTGGCCGACGAAGCCGTGCCGGCCAAGGTCAAGAAAGGCCCGTGGCGCAGCATTGGCCGTCTGGCAGTAGCTGCTTCGGTCACCGTGGCAGTGTTGGCTGGGGTGCGCATGTACAACCAGGATGAAATCACGGGTGCCGAGCTGGCTGCCCAGCAGCCGGTCCAGCAAGGCCTGACTGTGCCACAAGCACAGGGCCCGGCTGTTTTGGCAGGCTATAGTGAGAGCAGTGAGCAACCGACCGGGCCAATGGCCAACGGCGTGCTGCAGAACCAGGCCGGCTGGGATCAGCGTTTGCCAGGCTACCTGCGCCAGCATGCCCAGGAATCTGCGCTCAAGGGCACTGAAACCGCATTGCCATATGCCCGCGCTGCCAGCCTGGAAAACCGTTAAGTAAGGAGGATCATGCGCGCGCTACCTCTCCTGTCGCTGCTGATTGGCAGCTGCATGATGGTGCCAGCATTGGCGGCCAATTCATCGCCTGAGGCGAATGAATGGCTGAACAAGCTGGCACAGGCCGAGCTAAAGCAGAGCTACCAAGGCTCTTTCGTCTACGAACGCAACGGCAGCTTCTCTTCCCACGATATCTGGCACCGGGTCGAGGGTGGCAAGGTCAGCGAGCGGCTGTTGCAGCTCGATGGCGCCGCTCAGGAAATCGTGCGCGTGGATGGCAAGGTGGAGTGTGTCAGCGGGGCCTTGGTCAGTGGCGTTACGACGCCGCCGGATACTGCGCCGCGTGTGCTTGATCCTCTGAAACTGATGGGCTGGTACGATTTGAGCGTGGCGGGCAAGTCACGGGTCGCCGGGCGCGACGCCGTCATTGTCACGCTGACGCCGCGCGACCAGCATCGATACGCCTTCGAACTGCACCTGGACCGCAACACCGGCCTGCCGCTGCGCTCGTTGATGCTCAACGACAAGGGGCAGTTGCTGGAGCGTTTTCAGATGACCCGTCTCGACACCGATGACTTGCCCAGCGACAACGACCTGCGTCCCAGTGCTGCGTGCAAGCCGGTGCAGCATGCCACAGCCTCCAGCAATGATTCTGTCGCCGGCTGGCGGTCGGATTGGTTGCCGCCTGGTTTCGAACTCGTTAACAGCTCGGTACGCCGTGACCCCAAACGCAACAGCTCGGTCAGCAGCCTGATGTACGACGATGGCCTGGCACGCTTCTCGGTGTTTCTCGAACCGGTAAACGATGAGGGTGGCACCGACATGCGCACCCAGTTGGGCCCAACTTCCGCGGTCTCGCGTCGCCTGAATACGCCCAAGGGCAAGGTAATGGTGACGGTGGTCGGCGAAATTCCGCTGGGTACGGCAGAACGCGTCGCCCTGTCGATGCGCCCTCAGGATGCGCAGGCGCGCCAGTAATGGCGGGTTTTTGCGGGCTGTGCCAAGGCGGGTGGGCATCTGGCTGAAATGAAATTAAAGCATTGTCATTTGCAATCCATCGGCAAATTTTCTATAGGTCAGGCTTTCAGGAGCCTGGCCTTTCCTGCTTTGTGCAGGGGCCTTTCTAAACTACCGCTCGTTGTGACGGGAGCCGTATGTCAATACCACGCTTGAAATCCTACCTAACGATGTTCGCCGCCGTGCTGATGCTCGGGCAGGTACTCAGCGCCCAGGCCGAGGAAGCCCTGCCGGACTTCACCACGCTGGTCGAGCAGGCCTCCCCAGCGGTGGTCAACATCAGTACCAAGCAGAAGCTGCCGGACCGCCGCGTTGCTGCGGGGCAGATGCCCGACCTGGAAGGTCTGCCACCCATGTTCCGCGAGTTCTTCGAGCGCAACATGCCACAGCAGCCGCGTTCGCCGCGTGGTGATCGCCAGCGTGAAGCGCAGTCGCTGGGCTCGGGCTTCATCATATCCAGCGATGGCTACGTGCTGACCAACAACCACGTGGTGGCCGATGCCGACGAGATCATCGTCCGCCTGTCGGATCGCAGCGAATTGCAGGCCAAACTGGTCGGTACCGACCCGCGTACCGACGTGGCCTTGCTGAAGGTCGAGGGCAAGAACCTGCCAACCGTGAAGCTGGGTGACTCCGAAAAGCTCAAGGTAGGCGAGTGGGTGCTGGCCATCGGTTCGCCGTTCGGCTTCGACCACTCGGTGACCAAAGGTATTGTCAGCGCCAAGGGCCGAACCCTGCCGAATGACACCTACGTACCGTTCATCCAGACCGACGTGGCCATCAACCCGGGTAACTCGGGTGGCCCGCTGTTCAACATGAAGGGTGAGGTGGTGGGGATCAACTCGCAGATATTCACCCGTTCCGGCGGCTTCATGGGCCTGTCGTTCGCCATTCCGATCGACGTGGCGATCGATGTTTCCAACCAGTTGAAGAAAGACGGCAAGGTCAGCCGTGGCTGGCTGGGTGTGGTGATTCAGGAGGTCAACAAGGACCTGGCTGAATCGTTCGGGCTGGACAAGCCGGCTGGTGCCCTGGTGGCCCAGGTGCTGGAAAACGGCCCGGCGGCCAAAGGCGGCCTGCAGGTGGGTGACGTGATCCTCAGCATGAACGGCCAGCCGATCGTGATGTCGGCCGACCTGCCGCACCTGGTCGGCAGCCTCAAGGATGGCGAAAAGGCCAAGCTTGAGATCATCCGCAACGGCAAGCGCCAGAACCTCGACGTCGCTGTTGGCGCAATGCCGGATGACGATGCCGACATCGGCACCGGTGCGCAAGGGAGTGCCGAGCGCAGCAGCAACCGCCTGGGGGTATCGGTAGCCGACCTGACTGCCGAACAGAAGAAAACCCTTGAACTCAAGGGTGGCGTGGTCATCAAGGAAGTTCAGGATGGCCCGGCAGCGCTGATCGGCCTGCGCCCGGGTGACGTCATCAGCCACCTGAACAACCAGGCCATCGGTTCGGCCAAGGAATTCACCGAAATTGCCAAGGAACTGCCGAAGAACCGTTCGGTGTCGATGCGCGTACTGCGTCAGGGTCGTGCCAGCTTCATTACCTTCAAGCTCGCTGAATAAGCAGCCTGGCAAGGGAGAAAGGGCAGCTTCGGCTGCCCTTTTTCATGATTCTTCACAATTGTGCGGGCGATTGCTGTGTACAGTCGGACAGAGGAATCTCCCATATCCCAGCAGCTTAAGGTACAATTCCCGGCTATTTTTCGGCGGGCGTCCGGCTCGCAGCCTTTTCGAGTGTTGACCCGTGAGTGATTTGAGTCATATCCGCAATTTCTCCATCATCGCCCACATCGACCATGGCAAGTCGACGCTGGCCGACCGTTTCATCCAGATGTGCGGTGGCCTGTCGGCACGCGAAATGGAAGCCCAGGTGCTCGATTCCATGGACCTGGAGCGTGAGCGCGGTATTACCATCAAGGCCCACAGCGTCACGCTGCACTACAAGGCGCAGGACGGCAAGACCTACCAGCTGAACTTCATCGACACCCCCGGCCATGTCGACTTCACCTATGAAGTTTCGCGCTCGTTGGCGGCCTGTGAAGGCGCACTGCTGGTGGTCGACGCCGGCCAGGGCGTGGAAGCGCAATCTGTAGCCAACTGCTACACCGCCATCGAGCAGGGCCTGGAGGTCATGCCGGTCCTCAACAAGATGGACCTGCCCCAGGCCGACCCGGACCGCGTCAAGGACGAGATCGAGAAGATCATCGGTATCGACGCCACCGACGCCGTGGCTTGCAGCGCCAAGAGCGGCATGGGCGTGGACGAGGTGCTCGAGCGCCTGGTGCACTCCATCCCTGCACCTGAAGGCGAAATCGATGCACCGCTCCAAGCGCTGATCATCGACTCCTGGTTCGACAACTACCTTGGCGTGGTCTCGCTGGTGCGTGTACGGCAGGGCCGTGTCAAGAAAGGCGACAAGATCCTGGTCAAGTCCACCGGCAAGGTGCACCTGGTCGACAGTGTTGGTGTATTTACCCCGAAACACACCCAGACCGCTGATCTGAAAGCCGGCGAAGTAGGCTTCATCATCGCCAGCATCAAGGACATTCACGGTGCGCCGGTGGGTGACACCCTGACCTTGTCCTCGACCCCGGAAGTTGAAGTGCTTCCAGGCTTCAAAAAGATCCAGCCACAGGTTTACGCCGGCCTGTTCCCGGTCAGTTCCGACGACTTCGAGGACTTCCGCGATGCCCTGCAGAAACTGACCCTGAACGATTCGTCGCTGCAGTACATGCCGGAAAGCTCTGATGCGCTGGGCTTCGGATTCCGTTGCGGCTTCCTCGGCATGCTGCACATGGAGATCATCCAGGAGCGCCTGGAGCGCGAATACGACCTGGACCTGATCACCACCGCGCCAAGCGTGATCTACGAGCTGGAGCTGAAAACCGGCGAGACCATCGTCGTCGACAACCCGTCCAAACTGCCGGACGTCTCGGCCGTGGCCGACTTCCGCGAGCCGATCGTCACTGCGACCATCCTGGTGCCGCAGGAGCATCTGGGCAACGTCATCACCCTGTGCATCGAGAAGCGTGGCGTGCAGCGCGACATGCAGTTCCTCGGCAGCCAGGTGCAGGTGCGCTATGACATGCCGATGAACGAAGTGGTGCTGGACTTCTTCGACCGCCTCAAATCCACCAGCCGCGGCTATGCTTCGCTGGACTATCATTTCGATCGCTACCAGTCGGCCAACCTGGTCAAGCTGGACGTACTGATCAATGGCGACAAGGTCGATGCCCTGGCATTGATCGTGCACCGCGACAACGCGGCCTACAAAGGCCGTGCGTTGACCGAGAAGATGAAGGAGCTGATCCCTCGGCAGATGTTCGATGTGGCGATCCAGGCAGCCATTGGCGGCCAGATCATTGCGCGGACAACCGTCAAGGCGCTCAGAAAGAACGTACTGGCCAAGTGTTACGGTGGTGACGTGAGCCGTAAAAAGAAACTGCTGGAGAAGCAGAAGGCCGGTAAGAAACGCATGAAACAGGTAGGCAACGTGGAAATTCCACAAGAAGCCTTCCTCGCCGTGCTCAGGTTGGATAGCTAGGTCCTATGTCGCTAAATTTCCCGCTGTTGCTGGTCATCGCCGTATTCGTCTGCGGTCTGCTGGGCTTGATCGACCTGCTGTTCCTGGCCCCGCGCCGGCGTGCGGCAATTGCCAACTATCAGGGCAGCGTAAGCCAGCCCGAGTTGGCCGTGGTCGAGCGCCTGAGCAAGGAGCCGCTGCTGGTCGAGTACGGCAAATCGTTCTTCCCGGTACTGTTCATCGTGCTGGTGCTGCGCTCGTTCCTGGTCGAGCCGTTCCAGATCCCTTCGGGGTCGATGAAGCCGACTCTGGAAGTGGGCGACTTCATCCTGGTGAACAAGTTTTCGTACGGTATTCGCCTGCCGGTGATCGACAAGAAGGTCATCGAGGTAGGTGACCCGCAGCGCGGAGATGTGATGGTGTTCCGCTACCCGAGCGACCCTAACGTCAACTACATCAAGCGTGTAGTCGGCTTGCCGGGCGACGTGGTCCGTTACACCAACGACAAGCGGCTGTTCGTCAATGGCCAGCCGATTGCCGAACAGCTGGTGGGCAGTGAACCGGGGACCTTGGGCAGCGCCGAGCTGTACAAGGAAAAGCTCGGTGAGGCTGAACACCTGATCCGCAAGGAAATGAGCCGTTATCGCATGCCGCCGGACCAGCAGTGGACCGTGCCGGCAGGCCATTACTTCATGATGGGCGACAACCGTGACAACTCCAACGACAGCCGTTTCTGGGATGACCCGAACATTCCCAAGGAGCTGCACGGCATGGTTCCTGACCGGAACATCGTCGGCAAGGCCTTCGCGGTGTGGATGAGCTGGCCAGAGCCGAAACTCAGCCACCTGCCCAACCTGTCGCGGGTTGGTCTGATCCATTGATACCCATCGGCGCTGTCCAGCAGACAGCGCCGAATGCATTTCTGACATAGGCTGTGTTCTCAGGGATCGGGAGATTCGCCGCACATCACGCGGTGAACCACAGCCAAACAGTCTTTCAGGATGTTGATTTGAACAACGCGTTGAACAACCAACGGGTGGCCGCATGAGTGCTTCCCTTGCCCGTCTGGAGCGAAAGCTCGGTTACACCTTCAAGAACCAGGACCAGATGCTCCTGGCGTTGACCCATCGCAGCTATGCCGGGCGCAACAACGAGCGCCTGGAGTTTCTCGGTGACGCCATTCTCAATTTCGTCGCCGGCGAAGCGCTGTTCGAGCGTTTTCCGCAGGCCCGCGAAGGCCAGTTGTCGCGTCTGCGCGCACGCCTGGTCAAGGGCGAGACCCTGGCCCGCCTGGCCCGTGGTTTCGACCTGGGTGAGTACTTGCGCCTGGGTTCGGGCGAACTCAAGAGCGGTGGTTTTCGCCGCGAGTCGATCCTGGCTGATGCTCTGGAGGCGTTGATTGGCGCCATCTACCTGGATGCCGACATGGAGACCGCCCGCGAACGCGTGCTGGCCTGGCTGGCCAATGAGTTCGAAGGCCTGACCCTGGTCGATACCAACAAGGACCCGAAAACCCGCCTGCAAGAGTTCCTGCAGTCGCGCAGCTGCGAGCTGCCGCGTTATGAAGTGGTGGATATCCAGGGCGAACCACACTGCCGCACCTTTTTCGTCGAATGCGAAGTGGTGCTGCTGAACAACAAGAGCCGTGGCCAGGGCGTTAGCCGGCGTATTGCCGAGCAAGTTGCCGCCGCGTCTGCACTGATCGCCCTGGGCGTGGAGAATGGCAATGACTGATAGCAACCCGACCCGCTGCGGCTACGTGGCCATTGTCGGCCGCCCCAACGTGGGCAAGTCGACCCTGCTCAACCACATCCTCGGCCAGAAGCTGGCGATTACTTCGCGTAAGCCGCAGACCACCCGCCACAACATGCTCGGCATCAAGACCGAAGGTGAGGTGCAGGCGATCTACGTCGATACCCCCGGTATGCACAAGGCCAACGACAAGGCCCTGAACCGCTACATGAATCGCAACGCCTCGGCGGCCCTGAAAGACGTCGACGTGGTGATCTTCGTGGTAGACCGCACCAAGTGGACCGACGAGGACCAGTTGGTTCTGGAGCGCGTGCAATATGTGACTGGCCCGCTGATCATCGCCGTCAACAAGACAGACCGCATGGAGGAGAAGGCCGAGCTGATTCCGCACCTGCAGTGGCTGCAGGAGCAATTGCCGAACGCCGAGGTGATGCCGATTTCCGCGCAGCAGGGGCACAACCTCGAAGCGCTGGAAGCACAGATCGCCAAGCACCTGCCGGAAAATGATCATTTCTTCCCGGAAGACCAGATCACCGACCGCAGCAGCCGCTTCCTCGCTGCTGAACTGGTGCGTGAGAAGATCATGCGCCAGCTGGGTGCAGAGCTGCCTTACCAGATCACTGTGGAAATCGAAGAGTTCAAGCAGCAGGGCCATGTGCTGCACATCCACGCGCTGATCCTGGTCGAGCGTGATGGCCAGAAGAAGATCATCATTGGTGACAAGGGCGAGCGCATCAAGCGCATCGGCTCCGAGGCGCGCAAGGACATGGAAGTGCTGTTCGACTCCAAGGTCATGCTCAACCTTTGGGTCAAGGTAAAAGGCGGCTGGTCCGACGACGAGCGCGCCTTGCGTTCGCTGGGCTACGGCGACCTGTAAAACTACCTGACGGCTCAGGTTACTCTGTGGGAGCGGGTTTATCCGCGAATGCGTCAGTGGGGCCACCACCGCATTCGCGGGTAAACCCGCTCCCACAGTTGTTTGGGGCTTCTCGAGATTGCATATGGAACAACCAGTCGGCCAGCCAGCCTATGTGCTGCATAGCCGTGCCTACAAGGAAACCAGTGCGCTGGTGGACTTCTTCACCCCGCAGGGCCGCATGCGGGCGGTACTGCGGCGTGCACGTGGCAAGGGTGGTAGCCTGGTGCGGCCGTTCGTGTCACTTGAGGTGGAGTTGCGCGGGCGTGGCGAACTGAAGAATGTCGGGCGGATGGACAGCGCCGGCATCGCCGCCTGGCTGCACGGGGATGCCCTGTTCAGCGGGTTGTACCTCAATGAGCTGCTCATGCGCCTGCTGCCCGCCGAAGCGCCGTTCCCGGCCCTGTTCGAGCATTACGCCCTGACCTTGCAGGCCCTGGGTGCGGGGCGCCCGCTGGAGCCGCTGCTGCGGTCATTCGAATGGCGACTGCTGGACGAACTCGGTTATGCGTTCTCCTTGAATCATGACGTTAACGATCAACCCATTGCGGCAGACGGTTTGTACCGCTTGCGGGTGGATGCTGGCCTGGAGCGGGTCGAACAGGTGCAACCCGGCCTCTTCCGCGGCATCGAGCTGCTGGCCTTGGCCGACGCAGACTGGGGCACCCCCGGCGCTTTGCTCGCCGCCAAGCGCCTGATGCGCCAGGCCCTGGCCGTTCACCTGGGGGCAAAGCCGTTGGTCAGCCGGGAACTGTTTCGCAAGCGCTGATCACGACGTATGCTGTGGGGCTAAATCTTCAGGAGAGCCTTTCGTGACTCACAGCAACCGCATGCTTCTTGGCGTCAACATCGACCACGTGGCGACCCTGCGCCAGGCCCGCGGCACGCGTTACCCTGACCCGGTCAAGGCCGCCCTGGATGCCGAGGAAGCGGGCGCCGATGGCATCACCGTTCACCTGCGCGAAGACCGTCGGCACATCCAGGAGCGTGACGTGGTGCTGCTCAAGGATGTGCTGCAGACCCGCATGAACTTCGAGATGGGCGTCACCGAAGAGATGATGGCCTTTGCCGAGAAGATCCGCCCGGCGCATATCTGCCTGGTGCCGGAAACCCGTCAGGAACTGACTACAGAGGGGGGGCTGGACGTGGCGGGGCAGGAGGCACGGATCAAGGCGGCAGTAGAGCGCCTGGCACGTACTGGTGCCGAAGTGTCGCTGTTCATCGATGCCGACGAGCGGCAGATCGAGGCGTCGCGCCGTGTAGGGGCGCCAGCCATCGAGCTGCACACCGGCCGTTATGCCGATGCCGAAACCCCGACCGAAGTGGCTGAAGAGCTGAAGCGCATTGTCGATGGCGTGGCGTTTGGTGTCGGCCAGGGGCTGATCGTCAATGCCGGCCATGGCCTGCATTACCACAATGTCGAGGCGGTGGCTGCGATCAAGGGGATCAACGAGCTGAACATTGGCCACGCGCTGGTGGCGCATGCTTTGTTCGTTGGTTTCAAGGCGGCCGTGGCCGAGATGAAGGCGCTGATCGTCGCGGCTTCGCGCTGATTCGTTAATGACCTGCACTGGCCCCTCTCGCGGGGGAACCCGCTCTCACACAGGTATCACTACCCTTGTAGGAGCGGGCTTGCCCGCGAAGAGGCCGGTACAGGCGGTGGATTATTCGGCAGAGAACACCAAGGTGAAGCGAGTAGGGCCCAAAGGGCTGCTGTTCACCTCAACCCGTCCACCATGCAACTGCATGATCGATCTCACGATCGCCAGCCCCAACCCAGTCCCACCCTCCAACCGCGAGCGCCCCGAACCCACCCGGTAAAACCGCTCGAACAACCGCGACTGGTGCTCGGCAGCAATGCCAGGCCCCTGGTTCTCCACAGATAGCCGTACTTCGCTGCCCGAGCGTTCGATACGCAGATCGATCGGCTTCCCCTCAGGGCCGTGCCGTATCGCATTGCTTAGCAGGTTCGACAACGCCCGCTGGAACATCAACCGGTCACCCAGCGCCGTGCCCCAGCCCTGAACCCGCAATTCAATCGCTTTCACCTCGGCGCTGAAGGCAAACAGCTCGACCACCCTTGCAGCCTCATCAGCCAGTGCCAAGGGTTTCAGCCCAACGCGGGTCTGCGGCTGGCTGACCTGGGCGAGAAACAGCATGTCGTTGATGATGCGGTTGAGCCGGGTCAGTTCTTCGATGCTGTCTTCCAGCACCTCCCTGTAGTCGGTGTTGTCCCGCTCGCGGGCTAGCGTCACTTGGGCCTTGCCCATCAGGTTGCTCAACGGTGTGCGCAGCTCATGGGCCAGGTCGTCGGAGAACTGTGACAGCTGGCTGACACCCTGATCGAGGCGGTCGAGCATCACGTTGATGCTGCGCGCCAGTTCTGCAAGCTCCAGTGGCAGGCCGGTTGCGGGTAGGCGGTGCTGCAAGTCTTGCGCTGAGACCTGTCCGGCAATGCGCCTGAAGTGGCGCAGTGGCTTCAGGCCACGTTGCATCAACCACCAGGCGCCCGCACCAATCAGTACCAGCAGCAATGGCAGCGCCAGCAAGGTGGAGTGCAGGTAGGCCTGCAGCAGGGCGTTGTCGTCGGCACGGTTGAGCGACATCATCACCTTGACGGGTGTGTTGTCACGCAGGCGCATCAGCCGGGTGGCGGTAAGGATCTGGTTGCCGTTGCTGTCGCGCCATGCATGAAAGGCCAGCCGTGCATCGGTTTGCAGTTCGCCTACCCGCGATTCCAGTGCCGGGCCGAGGCTGAGCAGGTGCGGGTGGCGGCCGTCCAGCGCCAACATGCTCAGGCTCAGATTGTCATGCCCCATCACCAGGTCGAGCAGTGGGTGGGCGCGGGTGCCCAGGTCCTCGCTGCGAAGGTCGACGCGCAGGTTGTGCTCGACTTGCAGCATCTTGCGCGCCAGGTCCTTGCGTGCGCGGCTGTCCAGTTCGTGATCCAGGGCGAACACGGCCAGGCAGGCCAGCAACAGTACCAGTGCGGCCCCCATCAGTGTCACGCTCAGGCCCAGGCGTAGCGACAGGCTGGTGTTTTTCAAAAGCGCGCCTCAAGTACATAGCCTACGCCACGCAGGGTGTGGATCAGCTTGTCGTCGAACGGGTCGTCGATCTTCGCCCGCAGGCGCCGGATTGAGACCTCGACCACGTTGGTGTCGCAGTCGAAATTCATGTCCCATACCAACGAGATGATCTGTGTGCGCGAAAGCACTTCGCCTGTCTGGCGCATCAGCAGGTGCAGCAGGGCGAATTCCTTGGCAGTCAGGTCTATACGCTGCCCAGCGCGGTAGGCGCGGTGGCGACCGGGATCAAGCTCCAGGTCGGCGACGCGCAGGGTGCTGGGCAGCATTTGCTGGTCGTTGCGGCGCAGCAGGCTGCGGATACGGGCCAGCAGTTCAGGAAACTCGAAGGGCTTTAACAGGTAGTCGTCGGCACCCAGGTCCAGGCCTTTGACCCGGTCGGCCAGGCGGCCGTGGGCAGTCAACATCATGATGCGCGTCGCCGACTCGGCGCGCATCCGTTGCAGCACGGTCCAGCCGTCAAGTTCAGGCAGGTTGACGTCGAGGATGACCAGGTCGTAAGCGTGCTGGCGGGCCAGGTGCAGGCCGTCGGTGCCGGTATGGGCGCAGTCGACCACATAGCCGTTTTCGCGTAGGCCCTGTTGCAGGTAGTCGGCGGTACGCAGTTCGTCCTCGATGATCAGCAGGCGCATGAGGGGGCTCGGTATAATGAAGAGGGGGCGATACTCGACCCTGTAGTGACATCAAGGTCAAGGGGCAGGATGTTACGTCATGAGAATGGGCGCGCGGCGCAGATAACGGATTTGTAATCCTGGTGTTATCTGGCCGGAACAAGCGGCACAAAGCCACATTGCAGGACTGTAATCCCCGCCTCACCTTGCTGTTAGCTGCCCCTCGCTAGGATGGCCGTGTCTGATCGGTTATCACGAGGCAAATACGATGAACCTGACCAAATACCTGCTATTGGCCACCCTTGCCCTGGGCAGTGCCAGTGTTTACGCCGAGGGCGGTGCCGAGCGCTCCAAACAGTTCTGGCAAGCGTTCCGCGAAGATCAGCAGCGCCTGCATGGCGACAAGCAACAAGCCGTTGCCGAGCGCGAGCGCAAAGCGCAGGAAAAGGCCCGAGAGGTGGCCAAGGATTGAGACAACAGCACCTGCGCTGCGACTGCTCCTCGTCGCAGGTGTATTCAGGCGCCCGATGGGGCGCCTTTTTTATTTGCGCGCCAGCAGGGCGGCGCGGCGTGGGGCAGGCAGTCCTTCGATGGCCTTGCTGTGGTCTTTCGGCTCGAGGAAGTCGCCCAGCGACTAGTAGAGCATCCACTCAGTGCTGCGCTGTTCCTCGACGCGGGTCACGCTGGCATCGACGTAACGCACATCGCTGAAACCGGCGCGGCGCAACCAGCGCTCCAGGGCGGGAACCGATGGCAGGTACCAGACGTTGCGCATCTGCGCGTAGCGGTCCTCTGGTACCAGTAGCTGTTTTTCGTCGCCTTCGATCACCAGGATTTCCAGTACCAGTTCGCCGCCTTTGAGCAGGCAGTCTTGAGCAGGTCCTGCGCTTGCTCATCGGCGAAGCGCAGCTTCTCCGAAAAGATCAGCGGCCCTTCCGGCAGCAGTCCTGGCGTATGCGGCCGTGCAATTCGGGCCACGGTTGCCTATTTATCAGAACGAAATGACAAGTGGGGGGTGGGGCGTTTCCCATGCACAAATGTCTGGCAGAACCTGCAGGTGTTTCTGTCGACTTGCGGACAAATACCTGACTTTTTTAATGTCCTTTAAATATTAAGGTGGAATTTCGGAACGCACCCGCGGATCCGTAATTGGAGGTGTAGGATGGGAAGTGATGTGGTTGAGGTCAAGGCGTTACCATTTGATCGGCTCACTGAAGATCAGCGTGTTGAGTTCATACCCGGTCAAATATTCGATTTGAAAAAAAATGAACCAGCATTCATCTTCAATCGAGAAAATTTAAAGGCAATCAAGCGGTACGAAAGAGCCGTTCTGAAACTCCCCGAAGTATTGGATGATCAGGAATGTGAAACACTCTCTGCGCTGGGGTTGAATGCAGGTGATGTTGAGAGTTTTTATAAAAATTTGCGCAATCATGTGGGCTCTTGGGATCACATTGAAGATGCGTGCAAAACGATGGGCGCTGACCTGCAGATTTTTGCTGAAAACCTGATTGCCGAATCGGGGGATATGATAAGCAAGATCAAACAGACGAGTGCGTGGGAAGATGTAGTAGTTACGGCCAATGTTAAGATTTCTAACGGTGAAAAAATTACACTCAGGGATATTTTCGATAACCATCTGAAAACTATTGCCGATGACATCGCGGGGCAACTCGAAGGCATCAGGGAGGTGAAAGCGCTGGTTGATGTTTTCGGCGATACTATTAGGGAAAAACTTCAACCTGAGGCCAGCTCCCTGCTTGACCGGATCGCCCGTGTAAATGTCTCCGACGAGCTGGTCAACCTTCAACTAAAGATAGTTTTTCTGAATACCGATATTGATCGAAAAACGGAGGAATATTTCGCGCTCGTCGGTTCGGCCTTTAGTGGTTTGGTATTCGGGCCGCTCGGGCTGGCGGTGACCGGGGGTATTTATGGTCCACAAGCGGCAAGCCTGAACGCCGAACACAAAGAGTTGACCAGGCAGCGAGATAAATTTGTGGAGCGTAAAGTCCTTTTGCAAGGAGGGGCTTCGGGGATCGAGAGTATGAGTGGTCACGTTCGAGACATCAGTTTTCGCCTTGCTGAAGTCGGGGCGGCAATCAAGAACCTGGAAGATGTCTGGGTCTTGCTGGAGGCGTATGCCAATAACTCCATAAAGCAAATGGAACGTGTTTCTACTCAGTTAGAGCTCAGGCGATTTGTGGGGCGCTTTCAGCGAGTGATTAAACCATGGGGAAGTATTCTTGGTATCTCGAAAGATGTATCCAGACTATTTAATGACGTACTGAAGAAGTATTAATAGGAATGACTTTATGGCCGTAAAGATTGATGGGTTGCCCGATGTCAACGTCTTGCTGGAGATCGAGGTGCACATGGCAAAGCTTTACTACTCCAACACGAACCTTATACTCCCGGCTATACGCGAACGGTTGCTGGACTTGACTGATTCAGTCAAGGCCGGGAACGATTCCATGCGAAAAAACGTGGTCTCGAGCCTGGTGGCATTGAACCTTGATCTGGAAAGCGACGCAGCCGATCAGGATGAGGAAGATCTGCTGCGTCTTCGCCAAGGTTTGCTGGCCGACATGAAAAGTATCACCAAGGCTGTCCGGCAGGTATCGGATTACCGTGCTCCCGACGTCAAAGGGGTCAGGCGAGCTCACGACGAACTTGTCGAGAAAACCACTTCTTCTGTGGCGAAGCTTGAGCAGATGGTGCAGGAGGAGCGGGAGCGTCTCGCTGAAATCGATGAGCAGCTCAAGACATTGGAGCATCCCTCTGTGATCGGGGTGCTCCGTAACCTCATCCCTCAAGAGAAGGATATCGATACCTTGTTGCGGGCGATCAAGGACCCGAGGGTAAGTCCGGAGTTGGTTAAAATGGCCTTGGAGAGGCTCAACAAGCAACTTGATTTATTTGAGCAAGGACGAAAGTTTTCCGATGTTGTCGCCGCCAGGGGGCGGCTTGCCGGCAGAGTGAACGAGCAAAAGGAGACGTTACGCGCGGTACAAAAGCAACTGGCAGAGGCGCAGCAGAAAAGCGGCCAGTACGATGACGTCGAGACACTGCTTATGGAGCGTGCGCCATGGGTGGAGCAGGCGAACAAATTCGTCAGCCATTGGCAAATGCTTTCAAGGGCGATAGAAGCATCTGTCCAGCTACCCGTGTTGCATTCTGCCCTGGAGGAAGCACGCGATTATCTGCTTGCCTTGCGTCGCCGCTTTGAAATGGCCTGAAAAGGGGTCACTTCACTTTGATGGCGCAATCAAATGTCTGCACCGGTGGTACCTCTGGCACCCAGGGTTGCTGGTAGATCAACACCCGTTGAGCGTCCCGGCAGTTTTGACCAGGTAGCGCCAGGTGGAAACCCCGGCGCTACCGACCATTTCCTCTTCTTCGGGGGCGCTGTTAGCCTCGGGGCCGCTGCTGTTCAGCGCGGTCGCAGCAGGATTTTCGACACGTCAGTGGTAACCTGTGGATGGGTTGCTGGGTAAGGTCAGGGTCAGTGCCTGGCCACCCTTGCCCTGGATAGTGCCAGTGTTTACGCGCAGGGCGGTGCGGAGCGCTCCAGACAGTTCTGGCAAGCGTTCCGCGAAGATCAGCAGCGCTTGCATGGCGACAAGCAACAAGCCGTTGCCAAGCGCGAGAGCAAAGCGCAGGAGAAGGCCCGTGAGGTGGCAAAGGATTGAGGTAACAGCACCTGCGCCGCGACAGCTCCTCGCCGCAGGTGTATTCAGGCGCCCGAACGGGGGCCCTTTTTATTTGCGTGCCACCAGCGTGGCGCGACGTGGGGCAGGCAGCCCTTCGATGGTCTTGCTGTGGTCGTTCGGGTCGAGGAAGTCGCTCAGCGACTGGTAGCGCATCCATTCGGTGCTGCGCTGTTCTTCGACGCTGGTCACGCTTACATCGACGCAACGGACATCGCTGAAACCGGCGCGGCGCAACCAGCGCTCCAGCGCGGGTACTGACGGCAGGTACCAGACGTTGCGCATCTGCGCATAGCGATCTTCGGGGACCAGCACCTGGTTTTCGTCACCCTCGACCACCAGGGTTTCCAGCACCAGTTCGCCACCTTTGACCAGGCAGTCCTTGAGCGCCAGCAGGTGCTCGATGGGCGAGCGGCGGTGGTAGAACACGCCCATGGAAAACACGGTGTCGAAGCCTTCCAGGTTGGCCGGCAGCTCTTCCAGTGCGAACGGCAGGTGCCAGGCTGGCAGCTCAGGCAGGTACTGCTGCACGGCCTGGAACTGGCAGAAGAACAGCCAGTTGGGGTCGACGCCAACCACCATGTCGGCGCCGGCACCCAGCATGCGCCACTGGTAGTAGCCGTTGCCACAGCCCACATCGAGCACGCGCTTGCCCTTGAGGTCCAGGTGCGGGCCTACCCGTGACCATTTCCAGTCTGAGCGCCATTCAGTGTCCACGTGCACACCAAAGAGGTCGAACGGCCCTTTGCGCCACGGCGCCAGGCCCATCAAGGCCTGGCGCATTTGCGCCCGGGTGGCATCGTCGCAGTCGCAGTCAAGGCGCAGCCCATTGACCAGGTCGATTTCGCTTGGTTGCAGGGCGGGCAAGGCATCAAGCGCGCCACGCCAGCGGTCGAGGTCACCGTGGCCCTTTTCCAGCTTGGCTTCCAGTTGCGCTTGCAGGCCTTGCGACCAGGAAGCCAGGGGCGTACCCGCCAGACGGCGGACGAGGGGGGAAAGATCGATCATGGCAGGGCTATCAACGAGGCGAAGTTAAGGCATTGGAACCACGGCACGACTTTTGAGAAGCCGGCAGCATGCAGGCGCTGCTGGTGGGCTTCGAGGGTATCGGGGCGCATCACGTTTTCAATGGCGCTGCGTTTCTGGGCGATTTCCAGTTCGCTGTAGCCATTGGCACGCTTGAAGTCCAGGTGCAGTTCATTGAGCAGGTCCTGTTCGTGCTCGTCGGCAAAGCGCAGCTTCTCCGAGAGGATCAGCGCGCCGCCAGGCAGCAGGGCCTGGCGGATACGGCCAAGCAGTTCCAGGCGCTGGTCGGGGGCGATGAACTGCAGGGTGAAGTTCATTGCCACGACCGAGGCGGGCTCGAAGGGCAGCGCCAGGATATCGGCTTCCAGCACTTGCACCGGCAGCAGTTCCTGGAACATCGAGTCCTGGGCGGTGAGGTACTGGCGGCAGCGCTCGACCATGGCCGCGGAGTTGTCGACCGCGATCACCCGGCAGCCGTCACTGCGCACATGGCGACGCAGCGACTGGGTCACTGCACCCAGCGATGCGCCTAGGTCGTAGAGCGCAGTGTCTGGCTGGGCGAATCGCGCGGCCAGTACACCGAGGTTTTCGACAATAGTGGGGTAGCCGGGCACCGAGCGCTTGATCATGTCCGGGAACACGCGCACCACGTCTTCGTTGAAGACAAAGTCAGGGACCTGCTCCAGGGGTTGGGCAAAAAGGCGGTCGGGTTGTTTGCTCACGGTGAATCCAGGCGGCTGGTGATAGGCAGGGGGCGCATTCTAGCCAAACCGCAGCCCGGATGCATGGTTGGCTGACCAGCGCTGTGCGTTCAGTTGACCCGGATGGCGCAATCGAAGGTTTGTACCGGCGGTACTTCTGCGGCCCAGGGTTGTTGGTAGACCAGCACCAGGTGGCCTGCACCCGTGGCGCGTGCCTGGTAGCGCCAGGTCGAAATGCCCGAGCTACCGACTACCCCGGTGTCGTCGGGGGCGCTGTAGACCTCGGGGCCGAGGCTTTGCAGCACATTCGACGCCGGGTTCTGCACCAGCCAGCGATAGCCGGTGGAGGGGTTGCTGGGCAGGCTGAGTGTGAGGCTCTGACCGACCTGCAGGTGCGTCGGGCATTCGCTTTCGGCGTCCAGTGCGACGGGCTGCATAGGCTGTCGGGCGCAGGCGCAAAGCAGGGCAAAGCTCAGGGGAACGAGCAGACGAGGAGAGGTCATGTTGGCTCCGGAGGCTGGCGATAGCCTGAGGATAACCGATGATCGAGGAGATTTGTGTTGTCAGTGCCGGCCTCGTCGCGGGTTTGCCCGCGAAGAGGCCAGTACCCGTCAGAACAGCACTTTCGCCACGTCGGCAAAACGCTTGGCGAAATGCACTGTCAGGCCTTCGCGCAGATAATCCGGCAGTTCCTCGAAGTCACCCCGGTTGGGTTCCGGCAAGATCAGTTCGAAGATCTTCTGCCGCCGCGCCGCAGTCACCTTCTCGCGCACACCGCCAATCGGCAACACCTGACCGGTGAGGGTCAGCTCGCCGGTCATGGCTACACCTTTCTTCGGCGCCTGGTCACGGGCCAAAGACAGCAAAGCACTGGCCATGGTGATGCCGGCACTCGGGCCGTCCTTGGGCGTGGCGCCTTCGGGGACGTGCAGATGAATGAACGCTTCGTTGAAGAAGCCCGCGTCACCGCCAAACTGCTTGAGGTTGGAGCTGACGTAGCTGTAGGCGATTTCAGCCGACTCCTTCATCACATCCCCAAGCTTGCCGGTGAGTTTGAAACCGCGGTTGAGGGTGTGGATGCGGGTGGCTTCGATCGGCAGCGTGGCACCACCCATGCTGGTCCAGGCCAGGCCGGTAATCACGCCTTTGCCAGCCAATACCTGCTCGCTGCGGAACACCGGCATGCCGAGAGCGGCTTCCAGGTCTTTGGTGCCGATCTTGAGCTTGGCTTCGGGATTTTCCAGCAGTTTGACCACGGCCTTGCGCACCAGTTTACCCAGTAGCTTTTCCAGTTGGCGCACTCCGGCCTCGCGGGCATAACCCTCGATGACCAGGCGCAGGGCGCTGTCACTGATGCTGAGGCTGGTCTTGGAGACACCGGCCTTTTCCAGTTGCTTGGGCCACAAGTGGCGTTTGGCGATGGCCAGTTTTTCTTCAGTGATATAGCCGGACAGGCGGATCACTTCCATGCGGTCGAGCAGCGGCCCGGGGATCGAGTCCAGGGTGTTGGCGGTGCACACGAACAGCACTTTGGACAGGTCCAGGCGCAGGTCGAGGTAGTGGTCGAGGAAGTCGATGTTCTGTTCCGGGTCGAGGGTTTCCAGCAGTGCCGATGCCGGGTCGCCCTGGTAGCTTTGCCCCATCTTGTCGATTTCGTCGAGCATGATCACCGGGTTCATCACTTCGACGTCTTTCAGGGCCTGGACCAGCTTGCCGGGCTGGGCGCCGATGTAGGTGCGGCGATGGCCCTTGATTTCGGCTTCGTCGCGCATGCCGCCGACGCTGAAGCGGTAGAACGGCCGGCCCAGCGACTCGGCGATCGACTTGCCGATACTTGTCTTGCCTACCCCTGGCGGGCCTACCAGCAGCACGATCGAGCCGCTGATCTCGCCCTTCCAGGCGCCCACGGCGAGGAATTCGAGGATGCGTTCCTTGATGTCGTCGAGGCCAGCGTGGTACTGGTCGAGGACTTTGCGCGCGTGCTTGAGGTCGAGTTTGTCGTTGCCGTACACGCCCCATGGCAGGGCGGTGGCCCATTCGAGGTAGTTGCGGGTGACGGCGTATTCGGGGGAGCCGGTTTCGAGGATCGCCAGCTTGCCCATTTCTTCATCGATACGCTTGCGCGCCTGGGGTGGCAGGGTCTTGCCTTCGAGGCGCTGTTCAAACTGTTCGAGGTCGGCGCTGCGGTCGTCCTTGGTCAGGCCCAGCTCCTGCTGGATGACCTTGAGCTGTTCCTTCAGGAAGAACTCGCGCTGGTGTTCGCCGATCTGCCGGTTGACCTCTGCTGAGATCTCGTTCTGCAGGCGCGCGACTTCCACCTCTTTGCGCAGCATCGGCAGGACCTTTTCCATGCGTTTGAGCATGGGGACGCAGTCGAGCACTTCCTGCAACTGGTTGCCGGTGGCCGAGGTCAGCGCGGCGGCAAAGTCGGTGAGAGGCGAAGGGTCGTTAGGGCTGAAGCGGTTGAGGTAGTTCTTCAGCTCTTCGCTGTACAGCGGGTTGAGCGGCAGCAGCTCCTTGATCGCGTTGATCAGCGCCATGCCGTATGCCTTGACCTCGTCGGTCGGCTCGGAGGGCTGGCGCGGGTATTCGACTTCGACCAGGTACGGCGGGCGGTGGTGCTTGAGCCAGGTGCGGATGCGTACCCGGGTCAGGCCCTGGGCGACGAACTGTAGCTTGCCGTTTTCACGGCTGGCATGGTGCACCTTGACCAGTGTGCCGTACTGCGGCAGTGCTGCAGTGTCGAAGTGGCGGTGGTCTTCTGGCGGGGTGTCCATGAAGAATAGTGCCAGGCAGTGGTCCGGTGACTTGGCCACCAGGTCGAGGGTTTCGGCCCAAGGCTCTTCATTGACGATGACCGGCAGTACCTGCGCCGGGAAGAACGGGCGGTTGTGGATCGGTATCACGTAGACCTTGTCCGGCAGTTGCTGGCCGGGCAGGGCGAGGGCGTGGCCGGTTTCGGCCTGAGGGGTGGTGTGTTCGACTTCGCTGTGTTCGTCGGGGTGTTCCGGGAAATCCTGCTGGTCGCTCATGGGGCACCTGCGTGAATGACTATGGTGCTTAGATGGGGCGGGGGGGGATGGGTTTCAATGGTAGATGAAGGTAGCAGGCAGGGCTTTCATCTTTGGTTGGCTGTACCGGTCTTTTCGCGGGCAAGCCCGCACCTACAGGTTAACCTCAATACCTGTAGGTGCGGGCTTGCCCGCGAAAGCGGCCGTGAAGGTTACTCCGCGAGTTTGTAAGCGATGATGTAATCGCCCATCTTGGTGCCCAGCGAGCCATGCCCGCCGGCCGTCACCAGCACGTACTGCTTGCCATCCTTGCCGGTGTAGCTCATCGGCGTGGCTTGGCCACCCGCTGGCAGGCGGGCTTTCCACAGTTCCTTGCCATTTTTCACGTCATAGGCGCGCAGGTACTGGTCGAGGGTGCCGCTGAGGAAGCCGACGCCGCCGGCCGTAACGATCGAGCCGCCCATGCTTGGTACACCCACCGGCAGGCCGATCGGCACCGGGGTGCTGTCGCGGGTGGTGCCGTTCTTGTGTTTCCACACCACCTTGTTGGTGAACAGGTCGATGGCTGCGACATAGCCCCAGGCCGGGGCCTGGCACGGTACGCCCAGCGGCGACATGAACGGGTGCATGGTCACCGCATACGGTGCACCGGTGTTTGGCTGCACACCGCTGGTCTCGCTTTCGCGCTTGCTACCTTCGGCAACTTGCTCACGCGGAATCATCTTCGACACGAAGGCCATGTAGTTGGGCGAGGTGAACAGTAGCTGGCGTACCGGGTCGACCGACACGCTGCCCCAGTTGAACACGCCGACGTTGCCCGGATACACCAGCGAGCCCTGTTCGGAAGGCGGGGTGTACTGGCCTTCGTAGCGCAGCTCGCGGAACTGGATGCGGCACAGCATCTGGTCGAACGGCGTGGCGCCCCACATGGCCTGTTCGGTCAGATCAGGGCCAAGCAGGTTGAGGTCGGAGCGGGCCTGGGTCGGCGAGGTGTGGTCGCCTTTCACGGCACCTTGCGGGGTGGGGATTTCGCGGATCGGCACGATCGGTGTGCCGTCGCGACGGTCGAGCACGTACAGGCTACCTTGCTTGGTCGGCACGATGATCGCCGGCTTCACGCCCTCGTCGGTCTTCAGGTGTACCAGGGTTGGCTGGCTACCGACGTCCATGTCCCACAGGTCGTGGTGGGTGAACTGGTAGTTCCAGCGGGCCTTGCCACTGGCAAGGTCCAGCGCGACCACGCCAGCGCTGTACTTCTCGGCGCCCGGGGTGCGATTGGCCCCCCACTGGTCCGGGGTCTGGTTGCCCAGCGGCAGGTAGATCATGCCGAGGTCTTCGTCGACGCTGGCGATCGACCACATGTTGGCCGAGTTGCGGCTGTACATTTTGCCGGCTGCCAGTGGCTTGGTGTCGTCCGGGTTGTTGCTGTCCCAGTTCCACACCAGGTGGCCGTCGTGCACATCGTAGGCACGAATCACGCCGGATGGTTCGTTGGTCGATTCGTTGTCAGTGACGTGGCCACCGATGATCACCAGGTCACGGGTGACTGCGGCAGGCGAGGTGGAGTAGTAGCCGCCGGCTGTGAACGGGCCGATGCCGGTGGTGAGGTCGATCACGCCCTGATTGGCAAAGCCTTCACAGACCTTGCCGTTGTCGGCGTTGATGGCAATCAGGCGGGCGTCTGCGGTTGGCAGGTAGAGGCGGCGTGGGCAGGCTTGGGCCACGGCTTGGCCGGCGTCGGTGATTTTCGGCGCAGGGCTACCGTCGCGGCTGACATAGCGGTTTTCGTCATAGTACGAAACGCCACGGCAGGTCATGTGGGCAAAGCCCTTGAAGGTGCCGGTCGGGCTCTTGACCTGCGGGTCGAAGCGCCAGATTTCTGCGCCGGTGTCCGGGTCCAGAGCCAGCAGACGGCTGTGCGCGGTGCAGGCGTAGAGCATGCCGTTGACCTTCAGCGGGGTGTTCTGGTTGGTCAGCTCCACCGGGTCGTTTTCGGTCGGCAGGTCACCGGTGCGGATGCGCCAGGCTTCTTCCAGGCGGTAGGCATTTTGCGGGGTGATCTGGCGCAGCGGCGAGTAGCGGTCGCCATGTTCGGTGCGGCCGTAGGCCTGCCAGTCGCCGTCAGGCATGGCCGGGGCGGCGCTGGCCATTTCGCTGCTGTCGCGGTTCAGCTCGCCGAATACTTCGCCCGGGTGGGTGAACTGGCTGCCCAGTGCGCAGGCGCCCGAAGCGACCACGGCCACGCTGAGCAGGGCAGTATTGGCTTTGCTGGCCGGGCCGGTCAGCGGGCGACGTGCCCATGGCAGCAACAGCACCACGCCAATGGCGAACCAGATGGCCAGGCGTGGCACCAGTTGCCACCAGTCCAGGCCGACTTCCAGCAGGGCCCAGACGGTGCTGCCCAGCAGCACCAGGCCGTACACGCCCAAGGCGATGCGTCGCTGGGCCAGCAGCAGAATGCCCGACAGGGCAAAGCCGATACCGGCAATCAGGTAATACAGCGATCCGCCCAGCTGGCTCAGCTTGATGCCGCCAGCCAGCAGGGCCAGGCCCATCAGCAACAGCAGTGCGCCGATCAGGCGCGGTAGCCAGCGGCTTCCAGTGTTGGCACCTTCAGTGCTCATCGTAGGTTCTCCGTCAGGTCAAAAAGGGGTTAGAAACTGCTCTGGATCTTCAGGCCGCCGACCAGGGCGCCATCGACTTGCGACACCCCGCCGGGGTGGCGGATGTACTGCAGGTTGGGGCGCACCGTGAGCCAGTCGGCCAAATGAATGCCGTAGTACAACTCGGCGCTGTACTCAGTGTCCTGTACAGGCAGGAAACCGGGATTGTCGTAGTCGTCGAGGCCGGCGACCTGGTTGGCCAGGCGGGCGTTCTTGCGGTAGGCGGGGTTGACGTGCACACGGGCCAGGGCAAAACCGATGTCGTCCTTGGCGCGGGCGTCGAAGGGCCCTTTGTATACCAGCCCTGCCTGTACATAGTTGTCGATGGCATTGGTCTTCTTGTCGTGCACCGTGGCGTTGGCGAACAGGCTCAGGCCACGCGACTGGTCGGACGCCAGCGAAGTCACTTGCTGCTGGGCGCCGAGCCACACGCCGTGCTTGCTCGAGCTGCTGCGGTAGGCGGCGCCACTGAGGGCTGCCGGCTGACCGTTGCTGTCCTTGAGAACATCTTGTGCCTTGGCATTACTGTAGTAGTAGCCGGCGCGATATTCCCCTTTCAGGCCTTGGATACGTGGGCTCCATACCAGTTCGACCGGCATGACAGCACCTTGGGTGCCGCTACCGCTAAGCTTGAAGCCGTTGCCCGATTCGAGGTTGGAGGGGTTCTGCTCGAACACGCCGACCTGTGCGTACAGTTCGGCTGTGAGGTTGTAGCGCACACGCATGGCCCACTGGCTGACCGGCCAGTTGTACCAGATGCTGCCCACCCAGTTGCCCACCTGCGAGCCGCAGAAGGCCAGGTTCTGGAAGTCGCAAGGGAAGCTATTGAAGTCTTCGCCTTCGCCGAAGCGGCCAAATTTCACATCGAGTGCGCCATCGAAGTATTTTTGCCTGATCCACATCTGGGTCAGCCGCCAGGTTTCGCCACGGCCCCAGACTTCCTGTGCCGAGGTGAAGCCGCCCACACGCGGGTCGTTGATGCGGTCGTTGCTGATGTTGTCGCCGTGGCGCTCGGTGATGGTCAGCTGTGCTTCGGTGTCGTGCCAGCCGAGGATCTTGTCCAGGTCCAGGTGGCTGCCGAAGGTGAACTGGTCGCTGTAGCGTGCGGTGCGGTCGTGGTCGTAGCCACCGTGCAGGTTGCTGCCCATCTCGCCGGTGTAGCCGAGGGTGAAGTCGTAGCCTTGTTCCAGCAACTGGCTGCGGGTGCCGCCCCAGTCGCCAAGCATCCATGGGGATTCGCTGGCGAACATTTCACTGGCGCCGGTGGGGGTTGCCAAGGCGCTGAGGGCCAGGCCGATGTAACAGGTTTTGGGCAGTTGGAGCATGAGATAGCGCTGTCTTCTGATTATTGAAAAAACGGCAAGCGCATCGAAGGGCGGACCCTTCAATGGATAAGACGACAAGTTGGTTTCAGTGAAGCGTTTCAGCTTGCGGCGGGGAGGATATAGGGGAAGTTGTAAGAAAAAAAGACAAATTGTCGCAGTTGATTGTTGCTTTTCTGGTAACAGTGATGTGAAGAAGCGCTTGTGGGAGCGGGTTCACCCGCGAATGCGCCTGTAGCTTTACCCTCGCATTCGCGGGTGAATCCGCTCCCACATGGTTATCTTCTTGCTTCAAGATCAGAAGGTAGTACGCAACCCGACCTCTACGCTGCGCCCCGGCGCCGGGGCAATATCGCGCAGGATCGAGCTGGCATAGCGCACGGTCTGGTCGGTCAGGTTTTCGCCGCGCACAAACGCCAGCCACTGGCTTTGGCCAATGTCGAAGCGGTAGCCGACGCTGGCGCCCAGCGTGGTGTAACCGTCGGTGCTGGTTTCATTGGCCGGCTTGCGGTGCTGCGATGCCGCATGCTGCACGTCTACCCGCGCCTGCCAGCGCTCCAGCTCCCAGACCAGGCCGCTGTTCAGGCGCAACGGAGCGATGCGTGGCAGCGGTTCGCCGCTGTCGAGGTTCTTGGCCCGGGTGTAGTCGCCGGACAACTCCAGCGCGAAGCTGCCATAACGGTTCTCGGCCAACTGCCAGCGGTCCTGGGCCTCGATGCCGTAGAAACGCGCTCGCACACCTTGGTACTGGTACTCAGGGAACCCGTCGTGGTCATGATCGTGGTCGTGGTCATCCTCGTCATGGTCGTGATCATGCCCACCTTCACGCAGGTTTCCGGTGCCGATCAGGCCGATGTAGTTGCGGAAGTGGCTATAGAACACCCCTACGCTGCCTTTGTGGGTGCCATTGTCGAAACGCAATGCCAGGTCGGCGGAAATGGCTTTTTCCTTGTTCAGGCTGGCATCGCCGACTTCGAAGGCGCCAGTGGCCACATGGGCGCCATTGGCATACAGCTCGTAGAAGGTCGGGGCGCGCTCGGTGTAGCCGAGGTTGGCTGCCAGCGACCAGATCGGGTCGAGCTGGTACACCGCGCCTGAAGACAGGCTGAAGGCGTTGAAGCTGCTGGCACTGTCGGCGTCGACGAAGTTCTCGTTACCTTTGGCGTCCGGGTCTACGCGGGTGTGCTCCATGCGTGCGCCCAGGCTCAGGTTCAGGCGCTCGGTGGCTTGCCACTGTTCGAGCATGAACAGCGCCAGGCTGTCGGTATTGGTGTGTGGAACGAAGGCTTCCTCGCCCAAGGCGGAGAATTCGTTGCGGCTGACCTGCGCACCGATCACGCCTTCCACCGGTCCAAGCGGCTGATGGCGGGCTTCGATGCGCGCTTCATAGCCTTTGTTCTTGAAGGTGGTGTGAACCTCGCCTTCTTCGATTTCACTGTGCTCGTAATCGGTGTAGCCGGCATCGACCTTGACCGAGCTGAACGGGCCGTCGAGGTCCCGCAGTTCGGAGGCGAAGGCGTAATGGTCCTGCTTCATGTCCAGGCGCACGCCGGATTCGGCCACCGAGCCGTAGTTGCTGTCGTAGCGGCTGTAGGACAGGCCTGCATAACCGTGGTCCCAGTGGTAGGCACCGCCCAGCGCACCGCCGTCCTGGCGCCCATCGCTGTTTTCCAGGCGATGTTTGCTGCCGGGCTCATCGGCATCGCGCACTTTGGAACTGCGCGCGTGGCCAGGGATGCGCAGGTCGTTGAACTGGCGGCTGTTGGCATCCAGATGCAAGGCGAAGGCACCGTTGCCGGCCTCCAGTTTGCCGGCGCTGCTGCGCGTGGTGTCGGCGCCGCCGTAACGCAGTTCACCGGCACCGTGGATGCCCTCGATCGGCGAGTCCGGAATGCGGTTATCGAAGGTGTTGACCACACCGCCAATGGCGTTGCCGCCATACAGCAGGGCCGCCGGACCACGAACGATTTCGACGCGGTCGACGGTTACCGGGTCCAGCGGTACGGCGTGGTCGTAGGACAGCGACGACGCATCCAGGGCGCCGACGCCGTTGCGCAGGATGCGGATGCGGTCGCCGTCCAGACCACGGATGACCGGGCGGCTGGCGCCAGGGCCGAACCAGGTAGAGGCGACACCAGGCTGTTTGTTCAGGGTTTCACCGAGGCTGCCGTGCTGCTGTTGCAGCAGGTTGTCGCCTTCCAGCACGGTGCTGGGCGCGGCCAACTGGCGGTTGCCCAGCGGGTTGGCGGTGATGACCTGGGGTTCGAGTTCCACGGCCTGGCTGGGTGATGCGGCCAGCCAAAGCGCGACGGCAAGGGGGGAGAGGCGAAGCGGTGTGTACAGCATGGGAATGGGGCGTTCCTTGGCAGATGCTTTTATAGTGTTACAACATAACATAACTATTTCAGCACAGAGGTTTTACCCCTGACCAGCGTTTTTTCTGTCGACTCAGCTGATCCCACCCGCCACTACACTCGTGTAAGGTGCGCATCTTTCCCACGGAGCACAGCATGAGCACGGCCCAACACAACGCGCTGCACGGCAAGACCCTTGAACAGATCCTCACCGAGTTGGTGACGCACTACCAATGGCAGGGCCTGGCCGAGCGCATCGATGTGCGCTGTTTCAAGAGCAACCCGACCATCAAGTCGAGCCTGACCTTCCTGCGCAAAACGCCTTGGGCGCGGGAGAAGGTCGAGCAGCTGTACGTGAAGTTGCAGCGCAAGGCCTGACATGCCGCGCCGCCCTTGTCTGACCGGCATGGCTGTACTGGGCTGGTTCGGTCTGACCGTGCAGGTTTACCTGGTATTGCTGGCGCGTTGGCAGGATCAGGCCAGCCTGATTGGCGGCCTCATCAATGTGTTCGGCTATTTCACTGTGCTGACCAATACCTTGGTGGCGACGGTACTCAGTTATGCGGCGTTTGGCCGGGAAGGCCGGGCGAAACGCTTTTTCCTGTCGTCGCCGGTGAGTTCCGCAGTGGCCGCCAGTATCGTGCTGGTAGCGTTGGCCTACAGCGTGTTGCTGCGCCATTTGTGGCAACCTCAAGGCTGGCAATGGCTGGCGGACGAGTTGCTGCATGACGTGATGCCGGTGCTGTTTGCCTTGTACTGGTGGTGTGAGGTGCCCAAGGGCAGCCTGCGGCTATGGCACCTGGCGGTGTGGGCACTATACCCGGCGGCGTACTTCGCCTATGCGCTGTGGCGGGGGAGCGAGATTGGCGTGTATGCCTACCCGTTTATTGACGTGGCGAGCCTGGGGTATGGGCCGGTGATGCTTAATGCCCTGGGGGTGCTGGCGGGGTTCTGGGGGATCGGGCTGGTGATGCTGGGGCTGGATCTTTGGCGCGGGAAGCATACGTTTGCTTAGCCTGTGCTGGCCTCTTCGCGGGCAAGCCCGCTCCTACAGGATCAATGCAGCCTGGAAGGCTGAGGTAATCCTGTGGGCGGGCGTGCCGGCAAAGAGGCCCGCCCTGGAAACGACAGCTTATTCGTCGTCGGCAGTTCCGTCGGCACGCCAATAGGCCGCGGCCTTCAGTGCATCTTCCGGCACGCCTTTCTCCAGCAGCAGCGTCTTGCACTGGCGGGTGAGTGCCTTTTCCAGCGCCACCCAGCCGTACAAGCGGCCTTGCGGCAAGGTCAGGTTCTTCACCAGCGCCAGCAAGTCTTCCTGTTGGCGACGCACCCAGATCACTTCCACCTGCGCCTTGCTGGGCAATGGTTGACGTTCCTGCTCGTCTTCGATCTGGATTACCGCCAGCACCTGGCGGCCCGCCGGCAATTCCTCCAGCCGCCGGCCAATTGCCGGGATGGCAGTCTCGTCACCGATCAGCAGGTAACTGTCGAAAATATCCGGCACCACCAGAGACGCCCGTGGCCCGGCGATATGCAGGGTTTGCCCGGGCTTGGCTTGCGCAGCCCAGGTGGAGGCAGGGCCATCACCGTGCAAGACGAAGTCGATGTCCAGTTCATTGGCCACCAGGTCGATGCGCCGTGGCGTGTATTCGCGCATGGTCGGCCTTGCACCACCGTCCTTGCCCAGATTACGGGCCTCAATGGCCTGTTGCTGCTCTGGCGTTTCGCCGAACAGCAGCTTGATATGGTCGTCGCTGCCGACGCTGGTGAAGCCTTGCAGCTCGGCACCACCCAAGGTGATGCGGCGCATGCGTGGCGTCAGTTCGGTAACCCGCAGTACGTGCAGGCAGCGTTGGCGGATCTCGTGGTTGACGCGGTGAATGGTGTCACTCATGGGGAGCCTCCCTGACAGGATCGGCCGGCCCGGAGGCGATGGCCTTGGCGGTTTGGTTGAGCAAGTCGCGGACCCGTTCGATTTCTTCCGGTGTCCAACGGCCGCTGTGCATGTGCAGTGCGTGGCGCAAGTTGCCTACCGCTTCATGAATTTCCGGCGGGCGATCGTGACCGCGCAGAGCGCGCTTGCTGACTTCGATGCGCATGCGCACGCCGTCCAGGGCAACCGCCTGCTCGGCCAGCGCATTGCGGCCGGCATCGGTGATGGCATACAGGCGTTTGCTGCCCTGTACCTGGCCGCTGATCAGTTCGGCTTCTTCAAGGAAGTTCAGCGTGGGGTAGATCACGCCGGGGCTGGGGCTGTAGCTGCCGTCGAACAGGTTTTCGATCTGGCGGATCAGGTCATAGCCATGGCCAGGCTGCTCGGCAAGCAGGTCCAGCATCAGCAGCTTGAGGTCGCCAGGGGCAAATACGCGGGGGCCGCGCTCGCCGCGACCGGGGCGCCGCTCGAAGGGGTCATGGGGGGAATGTTCGCGCATAAGGATAGGGCTCCGTCGTTTGCGATATATCGTAAGATATTACTCAAGATATATCTAAAGACAAGCCCTTTAATGCCGATGATTCTCATTTAATTCATTGATGCATTCCCTGCCTGGGACGGGGTATGCGCCGCAACCTGAGGTGGTTTGCATTCGTTCGGGTTGCCTGGCTGCAGGTACGGCATAAGGATCGGCGCCATGCCCTTGAGCACCTGAACTGGCAGCGCCGAGGTGAATTTGAACGCTTCTGCCGAACGCCCCGGGACGAAGGCGGTCAGGGTGCCGAAGTGGTTGTCGCCGAGGAAGAACACGAAGGTGGCGGTACGGTTCAGCGAGCGCGAACCGATCAACCGGCCGCCGGCACCAAAGCTTTCGATGCGGTTGTCGCCGGTACCGGTCTTGCCGCCCATCACCAATGGTGTGCCGTCCTGCAGCTTGAAACTGCCGGAAATACGCCGCGCAGTACCCGCATCGACCACTTGCGACATGGCACCTTTGAGCGCACGGGCTACTTCAACCGGCAGAATGCGTACACCCCGGTCCGGGTCGCTGACCAGTTTGGTCTCGTAAGGTGTATTGGCTGCGAAGTGAAGGGTATCGATGCGCAATGTGGGCAGGCGAACGCCGTCGTTCTGGATGATCCCGACCAGTTCGGAGAGGGCGGCAGGGCGGTCGCCCGAACTGCCGATAGCGGTCGCCAGCGAGGGCACCAGATGGTCGAACGGATAGCCCACACGCTTCCAGCGCTGGTGGATGTCGAGGAACGCTTCGATCTCGACCATGGTGCGTATGCGGCTGTCGCGCGCGCCTTGGTAGCGGCTTTTGAACAACCAGCCATAGACTTCCTGGCGCTCGAAACGGCTGGCATTGACCATTTCGCTGAGGGTCGAACTCGGGTTTTTCAGCAGGTAGCCGAGCAACCAGAGGTCCAATGGGTGGACCTTGGCGATGTATCCCTGGTCGGGCAGGTCATACTTCCCCGGGCCGTAGGCGTCGTACATCTCCGACAGGCGGCCGTCGGTGAGTTTGCCCAAGGCGATCTTGTCACCCTTCAGGTGGGCACGGACGAAGGCATTGAAGGTTTCCTGGCCGGCCTCAGGGAACAGGTAGCGGTGCACCGCCGCCAGCCGCTGCGGGGTCACGCGCATGCTGTCGAGGAAGGTATCCAGGCGCTGCTGCGAGGTCTTGCGCTGGTACTTCTTCCAGAAGCGCATCAGGTAGTTGGTGCCTTCCTTGTCGGCGAAACGGGCCAGGTATTCCTGGCGGCGCGGGTCGGAGTCATCCTTGAGCAGCGGCACGCGGTTATACGGCTGCTGGTAGGTCACGTAGCGCACCAGGTCGCGCATCAGGCGGATGAACGGCAGGTTGATCGATTCGCGTAGCGCATCCTTGAGCGTCGGGTTGCGGTTGTTGTCTTCCTTACGGAAGTTGTTGAACACGTGCATGCCGCCACCGGTGAAGAATGCCTCGCCAGTGTTGGCTGAGTATTTGCGCTCCAGCGCGGCGTCGAGCATGGCGTCCAGGCTCTGGTTCTTGCTGTTCTGCGCCAGCCATTCCAGCGACCACTGGGTGATACGGTCGAGCTCGGCGACATCGACCTTCTTCAGTTCGGCGGCGGGTTTGCCGGCGTACTTGTCGTGCAGCTCGGCAATGATTTCCAGGTAAGTGGTGAGCACTCGCAACTTGGCGGTGGAGCCCAGCTCCAGCTTGCTGCCTTCGTTGATGTCGAAAGGCTGGTTGGTGCTGTCGGTCTGCACCCGCACCCGCGAGCCGTCGCCGGTGCGTTCGAACAAGGTGAAGCTATAGCTCACCTGGTCGGTGGTCTTGGCCGTGAGCAGGCGTTCGCCGATCAGGCCGATCTGCGCGGCGAAGGCAGGGTCGGCCAGGTTTTTCAGGTACTGGCTGACCTGCAGTTGCAAGTCGGCCTGCAACGTACTGGTGGCCGACACGTCGAGGCGATCCAGGTCGTACAGTGGGCGGTTGAGCATGGCCGCCAGGCGGTTGCGCGCCAGGCTGATGCCCTTGTTGGTGACGATCGGCACGATGGTCGGTTGCGCTACCCAGTCACGGTACACCGCCTTGCTGGCCAGCGCGGCGTTGGCCAGGGGCTGTTCGATGACCTTGTTGGCAGCGAGTACACGGATGTGCGAGTCGGTGAGTTCGGCCAGCTCGACCCGGCCCTTGGACAAGTAATGCGACGGCCGGCGCTGGGCAATCATCAGCGACAGCACCTGGCGCAGGGCAAGGCCACGGGCGGCCATGCTTTCAGGGTCGGTGGCGGTGGCGTTCAGTGCCTGGTTGACCTGGTCGAAGTCGGCGCCGTACCACACCCGCAGGCCCTCGGCCATGCCATGCACTTCGCCATGCCCGGGTACGGCTGACAGTGGCACGCTGTTGAGGTAGTCACGCACGATTCGCTGGCGCGCCTCGGTGGTGTCGGGGCCGCCCTGATAAGCACGCACGCTGGCAGAAATCATCTGGCGTATCTTCTCGGCGCCCGACACGGTCAGGCCATCCGGTGAGTGGCGATACTTTTCCAGTTGTGTGGCCAGGGTGCTACCGCCGGCCGACTGGCCGGGCAGTGCCAGGTACTTGGCCACCTGGCTGTAGGCGGCCTTGGCGAAACGCGGCCAGTCCACGGCCGGGTTGTTGCGTGGGTCCTGGGTATCGAGCAGATCGCGGTTCTCGATGAACAGCAGGCTGTTGACCATTACTGACGGAATCGACGCAAAGTCCGGGTACAAATGCTGTGGGTAGTTGTACTGGTACAAGGTGTCGCCGCGGCAGTCGGTGATCGACAAGCCGGCCTGGATCTTCTCGATATAAGGGGCGAACAGGCCATGGTCGACGTAATTCATCAACGCCGGCGAGAACTTCACCTGTTCACTGATCAGATAATCGCGCTTCAGCAGGCGTGGCAGGAACTCACCCAGGGCGCTGTAGCCCAGGCGTTTATCGAATGGCCCGTCACCGGGGTAGACGATGGCATCGCTGGGGCCGGGTTGTAGCGAGTAGGTCAGCGTGCCGGCCAGTTTGCTGAACTCGCGCGATTGCAGTTCCGAGGTGCGGAATTCGTCATACGCGGCAACACCGATGGCAATCAGTGCTACCAGCAGGATGAGGATGATCAGCCGCCACCATAGCCGACGCTGACGGGGGGACTTGGGTTGTGGCGTCTCGGCCGGAGGTGTTTCGGGTGCTTCCGTTCTGGTTGGTTCCGATTGCCACAGTGCGCCCATAGTCTTCTATCCGGCCAGGTGTTTTCGTCTTGCTTGCCTGAAGCTTAGACGTTGAGCGGATAGGGTGAAAATTTTGTAGGAAGTGAAGAAAGAAGTCGTAGGGCTATACGGCTTTGGTGTGGGTTTCGTCAGGCGGCGATGTTGCTAAGGTGCTGGCGCGGTTTGCGGCCGCTGCACGCCCGGTCACAGGCAGGACAGCACCCGCAGCCCGGAAAACTCGCTGATTATTCCTGTATATACAGCGAAAATCCCTACAACGGTCTTCCTATACTGCTCGCCCCCTTCGCCCTGCCGGGTGCTCTACTCCGGCACACGGGCCGGCCCACGAGGCCAGCCTGGCAAGCCAACGTCACGCCTATCGGCATGGCCGGTGCTGCACGAAGGTCAAATCCAATAACAAAATGAGGTTGTATTGCTATGCCAGTCGGCAACCACCCTGCCCATGGCCAGGCCACTGAAGGCGGCCCGCTCAAGCGTGAACTGGGCGAACGGCACATCCGTCTGATGGCGCTGGGCGCCTGTATCGGTGTCGGTCTTTTCCTCGGTTCGGCCAAGGCAATCGAAATGGCCGGCCCAGCCATCATGCTGTCCTACATCATCGGTGGCCTGGCCATCCTGGTGATCATGCGCGCCCTTGGCGAAATGGCCGTGCACAACCCTGTCGCCGGCTCGTTCAGCCGTTATGCGCAGGACTACCTTGGCCCGCTGGCGGGCTTTCTTACCGGCTGGAACTACTGGTTCCTGTGGTTGGTAACCTGCGTGGCCGAAATCACTGCGGTGGCCATCTACATGGGCATCTGGTTCCCCGACGTACCGCGCTGGATCTGGGCCCTGGCGGCTCTGGGCAGCATGGGGGCGGTCAACCTGGTAGCGGTGAAGGCCTTTGGCGAATTCGAGTTCTGGTTCGCCCTGATCAAGATCGTCACCATCATCGCCATGGTGCTTGGCGGCATCGGCATCATTGCCTTCGGTTTTGGCAATGACGGTGTGGCAATGGGTATTTCCAACCTGTGGAGCAACGGCGGTTTCATGCCCAATGGCGTGACCGGTGTGCTGATGTCGCTACAAATGGTGATGTTCGCTTACCTGGGTGTGGAAATGATCGGCCTGACTGCCGGTGAAGCACGCAACCCGCAAAAGACCATCCCGCAGGCCATCGGCTCGGTATTCTGGCGCATCCTGTTGTTCTACGTCGGTGCGCTGTTCGTGATCCTGTCGATCTACCCCTGGAACGAAATCGGTAGCCAGGGCAGCCCGTTCGTCATGACCTTCGAGCGCCTCGGCATCAAGACCGCCGCCGGCATCATCAACTTCGTGGTCATCACGGCGGCGCTCTCGTCGTGCAACGGCGGCATCTTCAGCACCGGGCGCATGCTCTACAGCCTGGCGCAGAATGGCCAGGCGCCGGCGGCCTTCGCCCGCACCTCGAAGAACGGCGTGCCGCGCAATGCGCTGCTGCTGTCGATTGGCGCGCTGTTGCTGGGCGTGCTGGCCAACTACCTGGTACCGGAAAAGGTGTTTGTCTGGGTGACGTCGATCGCTACGTTCGGTGCGATCTGGACCTGGGTGATGATCCTGCTGGCGCAGCTCAAGTTCCGCGCCGGCCTCACCACTGCCGAGCGCAAGGGGCTCAAGTACCGCATGTGGCTGTGGCCGCTGAGTTCCTACCTGGCACTGGCCTTCCTGGTGCTGGTGGTCGGCTTGATGGCGTACTTCGAAGATACCCGTGTGGCCCTGTACATCGGCCCGGCGTTCCTGGTGCTGCTGACGGTGCTGTACTACGCGCTCCGTCTGGCGCCGAAAGAAGCCCAAGGTGTAGCCAGTACCGCGTCCTGATCTGAAATGCCCGGGGCCGCAAAGCGGCCCCATGGTTCGTCAGGCCGCTTCTTCGCTGTGCGGCTCAAAGCTGTCGGCCCGGGCCAGTTGCCACATGCGCGAATAGAACTGGCCATTCACCTCGCCGGTCAGCAGTTCTCCCGGCTTCAGGAACACATGCATCTGCGAGAACAGCTTGATCTCGGTGGCCGATATGCGCCTTACCAGGTGTTTGGCCTCCAGCTGTGCCGGGTGCTCCAACCCGGCTGCGGCAAGCATTTCCGCCAGCGCGCGTAAGGTGTTGTGGTGGAAGTTCAACACCCGTTGGGCCTTGTCCGGTACCACCAGCGCTCGCTGACGCAGCGGGTCTTGCGTGGCGACTCCGGTCGGGCACTTGTTGGTGTGGCAGCTCTGCGACTGGATGCAGCCGATGGCGAACATGAAGCCGCGTGCCGAGTTCGCCCAGTCGGCGCCAATGGCCAGCACGCTGGCGATGTCGAAGGCGCTGACGATCTTGCCGCTGGCGCCCAGTTTGATCTTGTCACGCAGGTTCAGGCCGACCAGGGTGTTGTGTACGAACAGCAGGCCTTCACGTAGCGGCACGCCGATATGGTCGGTGAACTCAACGGGCGCAGCACCCGTGCCGCCTTCCTTGCCATCAACGACGATGAAATCGGGCAGGATGCCGGTCTCCAGCATGGCCTTGGCGATGCCCATGAACTCCCATGGATGGCCCAGGCAGAACTTGAAACCTACCGGCTTGCCGCCAGACAGTTCTCGCAGTCGGGCGATGAACTGCAGCATCTCGATAGGGGTGGAGAAGGCGCTGTGGCGCGACGGAGAGATGCAGTCCTCACCCATCAGCACGCCGCGGGTTTCGGCAATTTCCTGAGTGACCTTGTGTTTGGGCAGGATGCCGCCATGGCCGGGCTTGGCGCCCTGGCTCATCTTGATTTCGATCATGCGTACTTGCGGGGTGCGCGCTTGGGCGGCGAAGCGCTCCGGGTCGAAGCGCCCATCCGGTGTGCGGCAACCGAAGTAACCGCTGCCCAGCTCCCACACCAGGTCACCACCGTTTTCACGGTGATACGGGCTGATGCTGCCTTCACCGGTGTCATGGTGGAAATTACCCAGCTTGGCACCCTGGTTGAGGGCGCGGATGGCGTTGGCGCTGAGCGATCCAAAGCTCATCGCCGAGATGTTGAAGATCGACGCCGAATACGGCTGGCTGCACTGCGGCCCGCCGATGATGACGCGAAAGCTTGCCGGGTCGGCCAAGGGCGCCGGGCGCATGGAATGGCCGATGAACTCGAAACCGGACTCGTACACATCGATCAGGGTGCCGAAGGGTTTGTCCGAGGCTTCGTTCTTGGCCCGGGCATACACCAGTGAGCGCTGCGCGCGGGAAAACGGCAAGGCGTCGCTGTCGGATTCCAGCAGGTACTGGCGGATTTCCGGGCGAATCGCCTCGACCAGGTAGCGGATGTTGCCCAGGATCGGGTAGTTGCGGCGCACCGCATGGCGCTGCTGCAACAGGTCGAACAGGCCGATCAGGCTGAGGATACCGGTGGTCAGGGTGAACAGCCACAGCCATTCATGGTGGGTGAAAGGCAGGCTCGCCAAGGTGAACAGAACACAGGCGGCGAAGAAGGCATAGCGGCTGAGAAGTGACAGGCTCATACGGGGTCCTTGCGATGGCGCGGTCAGGCTCAGGGCCTGGGGGCAAACCCCGACCATAGCCAAGTTGCCGGCCCCTGCAAATTAAAATCGGGGTAGCGAAAATCATTCTCGAGTCGAGCTGAATCAATTGAACTGGACGGATGCCGTTGTAGGAGCGGGTTTACCCGCGAATGCTATGGTGAGGCCAACGACGCATTCGCGGGTAAACCCGCTCCCACAGCAGTGCGCTTGAGATTTTCGTTTATACCCAATGCGCGTCGCGCAGCAGCTTCTGCCGCCAGCTTTCCTGCTCTTGTGCCGGCGCCTCGACCAGATACGAATAGCGTCCGGCCACCCGCACCGCCACCGGCACCCCGTCGCGATACAGCAGCCGATTACCACTCACCGCCGGCACCTTCGCCCCCGGTAGCAACGAACCGATCAGGTTCAGCGGGTCAGTGGCACTTACCACCAGCAGCCCCCCGTCCGTTTCACGCCGGCGCACTTGGCGCAGCAATCCTACCGCCTCTGGCAAGGCGAACTGCTCTCCAGCCAACCCGGCAATGAAACGCCCGCCCCGGATCTCGCCGCGCGCTTCCAGCCGGTGATAGCAGCGCAGCAGTTCACGCCAAGGTGGCAGCACATCACTTTCATGCTCCAGCAACCGCCAGCAGATCACGCCATAGCGGCGCAGCAGGCTGCGGGCAATGTGCTCCAGGCGATGTTCGTGGTCCGGTGGCGTAGCGCTGCGTCGCAGCAGTGCCCAACGCCCGGCATGCGCCATATTGCTGGACAATGGCGGGTAACCTCGGCGGCTGTTACGCGAACTGCGTTTTGCCGCAGGCGTGATCAGGCTGCGCAACCCGGTGAAGCTGTCCGCGCCGACCAGGCCCGAGCCCACCAGCTCCTGCAATGCGGTTTCCAGTTCGCTCGGTAGCAGGTGGGCCTCATGCGCCAGTTCATCGAAGAACAGCGCCCCCTGGCTTTTCAGTACTTCGTGCACATGTTGTGCGCGCAGGCCCAGGCCTTCGGCGGCTGGCGCGGGTACCAGGCTGCGCCAGGTATTCAGTTGGTCTCGCGGCAGCAGCACCAGTGGCGTACTGGCCAGCGTGCTGCTTGCCACTGTTGCTGCCAGCCGGCTCCAGGCAAACTGCCCACTACGGCAGGCGTCGTCGAGCCAGTGCGGGCTGTAGTCCTTGATACGTGCAGGCAGCAGCTCGGTTTCCCAGGCCCCGGCCGCACTGGGAAAGCCTTGTAACTGGCCGAGCACTTCGGCCACTGACTGTGGCCCGCGCAGGCGCTCGTCAGGCGCCAGATGTTGCCAGTCGAACAGAAAACGCATGAAGTCCTGCAGGCTGACCGGCTCGATCTCGCGGCGCAAGCGTTTGACCGTGTAGCGATGGATCCGCGCCAGCAGATGGCGTTCGCACCATTGCGGGTTGTGTGCCCCGGGGCTGAAATGCCCGCGCAGCACATACCCTTCGACCTCCAGGCGGGCCAGTGCATGCTCGATGTCACGTGCTGGCTTGCCCAGCGGCGCAGCGATCTGAGCCTGGGTCTGCGGGCCATGGCCACTCAGACGGGCACGCAGCAGTTCACTCAATGCACTATCGGGGTCAATGGGCTGGTCGAAACCGGGAAGCGGCTCGAACGCGGGTTCCAGACGCGCTGCCGGGTATAAAACCTGCTGCAGGTTGAGGCGCTCGCGAGCCAGCCAGAGCTTGCTGTCGGCCAGGCGCACGGCACGCCCGCCCTTGGCCAATTGCGTCAGCAGCAAGCCCCAGCCGGGGTTGGCCTCGACCTCTGTCTGGCTGATGGCACCGAGGCTCATCAAGGCTTCGTGCATTTCGTCGGCATTGCCCGGTTGTGGCCAGGCCTCGGCCGCGACGGCAGCAATGGCATCAGCGTCCAGCGCGCCCAGGTCGTCGCCACTGTGTACCTCATTCCAGCGCCGATTGAGCACCGCCTGAGTACGGCGTTCTTCCAGCGGCGCATCGTCGAGAAAGGCGTATGGCCGGGCATTGAGTATCGCTGATGCCAGGGGCGAAGGTGCAGGCAGGTCGCAGCACAGCAAGCGCACCGCGCCGCTTTCCATGCGCCGCAACAGCGCCAGCCAGCCCTCGCAATCCATCGCCTCGTGCAGGCAGTCGTCGAGGGTTTGCTCGACCAGCGGGTGATCGGGGATCTGCCGCTCGCCGATGATGTTCTCCAGGCAGGCGATCTGGTCGGGGAACACGGCGGCAACCAGATCTTCGCTTTTCATGCGCTGGATCTGTGGCGCCACCTTGCGCCCGCCCACAAAGCGCGGCAGGGCCATGGCGACGCCTGCGTTCCAGCGCCAGCGCACGCCAAACAGCGGGGCATCGAGCAGGGCCTGGACGAGGATCGGCTCGGCACTGCGGCTGTTCAGGTAGTGCCACACTTCATCGAGTTCAAAGCTATGGCTGGTGGACAGCGACAGCACGATCGCATCCTCGCTGGCTGCCGCCTGCAATTCGAAATTGAAGGTGCGGCAGAAGCGCTTGCGCAAGGCCAGGCCCCAGGCGCGGTTGATACGGCTGCCGTAGGGCGAATGGATGATCAACTGGGTACCGCCAGACTCATCGAAGAAGCGCTCCATCACCAGCGTGTCTTGCGAGGGCAGGGCGCCAAGCACCTCGCGGGTGCGGGCCAGGTAGTCGAGCATTTGGCCGGCGCAGTCTTCGCTCAGCTCGAAGGTAGACTGCAACCACTCCAGCACCTCGGCCGTGTTGCCCTCGGCCAGCGACAGTTGCTGGTCGACACGTGCCTGCAGCCTGGCCACGGCGGCAGACAGTTCGTCACTGCGCCCCGGCGCCTCGCCTAGCCAGAAGGGAATGGTCGGGGGCAGACCATGGGCATCCTCCACCCTTACCCGGCCCGGCTCGACGCGCAAGATACGATAGGAGGCGTTGCCCAATTGGAAGATGTCGCCGGCGATGCTTTCCACCGCAAAGTCTTCATTGACGCTGCCGATGTTCAGCGCCTGGGGTTCAAGCAACACGGTGTAGTCGGCGTTGTCGGGGATGGTGCCGCCGCTGGTCAGTGCCGTCAGTTGGCTGCCGCGGCGGCCACGCAAGGTGCCGCTCACTGCATCGCGATGCAAATAAGCACTGCGCACGCCCTGGCGGCCGTTGTAGCCCTCGGCAAGCATGCGCAGCAGGGCTTGGTAATGGTTCTGGTCGAGTTCGGCGTAGGGGGTGGCCTGGCGCAGGCAATCGAACAGGGCCTGTTCGTGCCAGGGCTGGTTGCTGGCTTCGGCCACGATCTGTTGGGCCAGTACATCCAGCGGTGCGCGAGGGATGTGCAGCGCGTCCAGCTCGCCACGGCGCACGCAGTCGAGCAGGGCCACGCATTCGATCAGCTCGTCGCGCGAGGTCGGGAACACGCGGCCCTTGGGCACGCCATCGACCTGGTGGCCGGCCCGGCCAACGCGCTGCAACAAGGCAGCAATCGAACCTGGCGAGGCGATCTGGCAGACCAGTTCGATATCACCGATGTCGATACCCAGCTCCAGTGACGCGGTGGCCACCAGCACTTGCAACTGGCCATTCTTCAGGCGTTGCTCGGCACCCAGGCGCAATTCCTTGGCCAGGCTGCCATGGTGCGCGGCAACCGCCTCCTTGCCCAGCCGGTCACTGAGGTGCCGGGTAATACGCTCGGCCAGGCGTCGAGTGTTGACGAACACCAGGGTGGTGCGGTGTTCGCGGGCCAGCGTGGCCAGCCGGTCGTAGATCAACCCCCAGACGTCTGTAGCCATTACTGCCCCCAGCGGCACGGGCGGTAGTTCGATGGCCAGGTCGCGCTGGCGCGCATGGCCGACATCGACGATGGCGCAGGGGCGTTCGCTGCCAACCAGATACTGCGCCACCCGCTCGACCGGCCGCTGCGTAGCAGACAGGCCGATACGCCGCAGTGACTGGCTGCAAATGGCCTGCAGGCGCTCTAGGGTCAGCGCCAGGTGGGCGCCGCGCTTGTTGCCGGCCAGGGCATGGATTTCGTCGACAATCACGGTGTGTACGCTGGCCAGGCCTTGGCGGCCGGACGCAGAGCCCATCAGTACGTACAGTGACTCGGGCGTGGTCACCAGAATGTGCGGGGCCAGCTTGCGCATGGCGGCACGTTCCTTTTGTGGCGTATCGCCAGTGCGTACGGCTGTGGTGATGCGTGGGGCTGTCAGGCCCATGTCTGCAAGGGCTTGGCTTATGCCTTCGAGTGGGGCCTGCAAGTTCAGGCGGATGTCGTTGGACAAGGCCTTGAGCGGTGAAACGTAAACCACCTGGGTTTGAGCGGGCAGCTCACCCTGATGCTCCAGGCCCTGCCGGAACAACTCGTCGAGCACGGCGAGGAATGCGCTGAGGGTTTTGCCCGAGCCGGTCGGCGCGGCCAGCAGCATCGACCGGCCGGCATGGATCAACGGCCAGGCCTGGGCCTGGGCATCGGTGACCGTGGCGAAGTGGCTGCGGAACCAGGTGCGTATGGCGGGGTGGAACAGCTCGAGCACCGGGTGGTGTTTGGCGGGCAGGTTCATGAGTGGGTTATGGAGTGGAACGGGATCTTTGGCAAGGGGCCGTTCGTCAGGCTGGCCGTCGCAGGAAAGCCTGGCCTTGTCAGGCCGATCAACCCCATGGGATCCTCCCCGGCCATTGTTTTCAGCGAGCCCACTCATGCCCAACACCATCCGCATCGCCGCTGCCCTGCTGATCGACCCTCAGGGCCGCACCTTGCTGGTGCGCAAGCGCGGCACCGAGGCCTTCATGCAGCCTGGCGGCAAGATCGATGCCGGCGAAACACCGGTGCAGGCTCTTGTGCGTGAACTGCACGAGGAACTGGGCCTGCATATCGATCCGGCCCAGGCCGTGCACCTGGGCCAGTTCAGCGCACCGGCCGCCAACGAACCGGGTTTCAAGGTTGTAGCCGAGCTGTACCGTGTCGACAGCGCTGCTGCCGTAGTTCCGGCGGCGGAGATCGAAGAAGCGGTCTGGCTTGCCGCAGATCAGGTGCCTGGCCTGCAACTGGCACCGCTAACCCGCGACCTTATCCTGCCGCTGTACCGCCAGGCGCTCAACGCACCGCGCTGACGCCGTCGAGGGTGGCGAACGACGTGTCCTTGGCCGTCAGCAAGAAGTCGCGCATATACGGCGCATCGAGCATGTCGGTGCGCACGGCGGCGTAAAGCGTGGCAAACAGGCCTTTGTCGCCCAGGCGCTTGCCCTTCACATAGCCGCGCGAACTGTACTCATGCAGCGCCCAGTGCGGCATGCCGCATACGCCACGGCCGCTGGCCACCAGCTGCATCATCATTACTGTCAGCTCCGAGGTGCGCACAGCTGCTGGTTCGATGTCAGCCGGCTCCAGGAAGCGGGTGAAGATGTCCAGGCGGTCGCGCTCCACCGGGTAGGTGATCAGCGTCTGGTCCAGCAGGTCCTGCGGCACGATATAGGGTTTGCTGGCCAACGGGTGCTGGTTGGCCACTGCCAGCATTGCCTCGTAGGTGAACAGCGGGACGTAGGTGATGCCGGCCAGGTCCAGCGGGTCGGAAGTCACCACCAAGTCAAGGTCGCCGCGGGCCAGTGCCGGTAGCGGGGCAAAGGCAAAGCCGGAGGCCAGGTCCAGTTCCACTTCCGGCCAGGCATCGCGGAACTGGTCGATGGTCGGCATCAGCCACTGGAAGCAGCTATGGCATTCGATCGCCATGTGCAGGCGCCCGGCAGTGCCACCCGCCAGGCGCGCGATGTCACGTTCGGCACCGCGTAGCAGTGGCAGGGTGGCATCGGCGAGTTGCAGCAGACGCAGCCCGGCGCTTGTAAAGCGGATCGGCTTGGTCTTGCGCACGAACAACGGCAGGCCCAGGCGTTCTTCCAGTTCCTTGAACTGGTGCGACAGCGCCGACTGAGTCAGGTGCAGGCGCTCGGCGGCCTCCACCAGGCTGTCAGCCTCGCGCAGGGCATGAAGGGTTTTCAGGTGGCGGATCTCCAGCACAGATGACTCCGGGGTGTGGAATTGATGAACAAAGGAATGAATTGAGTTTCCCTCATGTTGGCAACGCTGTCGACTGGGCGTTCGGCCGCACCGTCCGGCGGCAGTCATGAAACTGTCACTGAACTGTGGCAGCGCGCCCGAACAGAATTCATCAGACTCGCGCTCTACTGGGGATCTGCATTCTGGTGTTTCTTTCATGCGGGCTTTTTGGCTTTTTCTTTTCTTCCTGTTCAGCGTGCCTGCGACTTTCGCTGAACCGCGTTGTGACGCCCACGTGCCGGTGCAACGTGCCGAACTGGGCGCGGTCAGCCTGGTGTATCAGAGCGTTGGTGCGCCGCGTGACCCTGCCTTGCTGCTGGTGATGGGCCTGGGCGGGCAGCTGATCCACTGGCCGGACGACGTGGTCGAAGCGTTGTGTCGACAGGGTTTTCGGGTGATCCGCTATGACAACCGCGATGTCGGCCTGTCGCGCTGGAACCAGATGCCGCCGTCGGCCAACCTCACGGTCGAGCTGCTGCGCTACAAGCTGGGGCTGCCAGTGGCGGCGCCTTATACGCTGACCGATATGGCAGATGACGGCTTGCGCCTGATGGATGCATTGGGTGTGCACCAGTTTCATGTACTGGGTGTAAGCATGGGCGGCATGATTGCCCAGCACTTGGCGGCCATGGCACCAGAGCGTGTGCGCAGCCTGACTTTGGTCATGTCCAGTTCAGGGGCGGCGGGGCTGCCAGCGCCGGATCCGGCGCTGGTGCAACTGCTGGCCCGGCGCAGTGCGCCGAACCGCGAAGTGGCCATCGAGCAGCAGGCCGACCTGCTGGCAGCCTTGGGCAGCCCCGAGGTACGGGACGACCGTGCGGTGTTGTTGCACCAGGCTGCCGTGGCCTACGACCGCGCATACAACCCTGATGGGGCCAAGCGCCAGATCATGGCGATCCTGGCCGAGCCGAGCCGTGTCGAGCTGCTCAATCAATTGCGGGTGCCGACCCTGGTGGTGCACGGCACGGCTGACCCGTTGTTGCCGGTAATGCATGGTGTGCACCTGGCGGCGCATATTCAGGGCAGCCAGCTGCGGCTGATACCGGGGCTGGCGCACCGCTTCCAGGAGCCTTTCAAGGCGCCGCTGCTGGGGGCGGTGTTGCCTTATTTGCAGGCCCATAGGCAAGGCGTCACGCATATCGCGGGGCTCTGAAACCGTGAAGAAGCCAGCGCCGATTTCGATCAGTGCATCCGCACCCACACGGTCACCAATACGGTCGCAGCCATCAGCCAGGCCACCGTGGCCAGCGCCAGCGATGCTTCCAGGCGCAGGCGGTCGACCAGTACATACAGGGTCGCCAGGTACACGAAGTACGGAATGATCGACCACATGCCGAACAGAATGGTGGTTTTCAGGTCGGCAATGCTGCGCCCCTTGCCGACGATGTAGTGGGCAATCAGGGCGAAGGTAGGAAACAGCGGTACCAGCCCGGCAATGTAGTAGTTACGCGTTTTCGACAGCACTGCCAGCAAAAGCACCACGCCAGCGCCAAGGGCTGCTTTGAATACCAGGTCCACGTTGTCTTTCCAGTTTGGGTTGAAATCAGCCGAGGCCGTACTTTTTCACTTTGTCGAACAGCGTGGTCTTGGCCATGCCCAGTTCCTGGCTGGCCTGGCTCAGGTTGCCGCCCGTACGTTGCAGCGCATCGCTGAGCAGGTTGCGCTCGAATGCTTCCACCGCTTCGGCAAAGCCCAGGCCTTGGCTGGCGCCACCGCTGGGGCCTTTTTTGAAGGCTGGCAGGCCTAGGGCATAGCGCTCGGCCACGTTGCGCAGTTCACGCACGTTACCTGGCCAGTCGTGGGCCATGAGGCGTGACAGGGTCTGGCTGTCCAGGGTCGGTGTTTCCCGGTCGAAGCGCAGGGCTGACTGCTGAAGGAAGTGTTCGAACAACTGCAGGATGTCTTCACGGCGCTCGCGTAGCGGCGGCAGCTCCAGGGTTACCACGTTCAGCCGGTAGTACAGGTCGCTGCGGAACTGGCCGCTCTGACCAAGCGTATCGAGGTCGGCCTTGGTCGCGGCGATCACGCGGCAATCCACCGGAATGCTCTGGTTCGAACCCAGTCGCTCCAGGGTGCGTTCCTGCAGCACGCGCAGCAGCTTGATCTGCAGGTTGATCGGCATGCTTTCCACCTCATCAAGGAACAGCGTGCCACCGTTGGCGTGCTCGATCTTGCCGATGCGGCGCTTGCCGGCACCGGTGAAGGCGTTGGCCTCATGGCCGAAAATTTCGCTCTCGAACAGGTTTTCTGGCAGGCCGCCGCAGTTGAGTGCCACGAATGGCTGGCCCTGGCGGCGGCTGAAATCGTGCAGGCAACGGGCGACCAGCTCTTTGCCAGTGCCGGTCTCGCCTTCGATCAGCACGTTGGCCGAGGTGTCGGCAACGTTGGCGATCAGTTCGCGCAGGTGCTCCATGGCTGCCGAGCGGCCAATGATGCGCCCCTCCAGGCTGCTCTGTTCGGCCAGCTGGCGGCGCAGGGCTACCACCTCGCGTGACAGCCCGCGTTGCTCCAGTGCGCGGCGCACCACGTCGACCAGGCGCTCGGGGGAGAACGGCTTTTCCATGAAGTCATAGGCACCGTTACGCATGGCGCCGACGGCCATGTCGATATCGCCATGGCCGGTGATCAGTACCACCGGCAGGCTGCGGTCACGGGCCTTGAGGCGGTTGAGCAGCTCCAGGCCATCGATGCCAGGCAGGCGGATATCGCTGACGACAATGCCGGCGAAGTCATCGCCGATGCGTTCCAGCGCCTGCTCGGCGCTGCCCACGCCCTCGCAGGCGATGTCCTCAAGCGCCAGTGCCTGTTGGCAGCCGAGCAGCACATGCGGGTCGTCTTCGACGATCAGGACGGTAAGTGGTGCTTGGTTCATGGGTGCTCTGCCGGTTCGCTAGGGGGAGAAACCAGCGGCAGGGCCAGGACGAAGGCCGTGCCGCCAGTGGCGGGGTGCTCGACGTTCAGGCTGCCCTTGGCGGCGGCGGCAAGGCTCGCCGACAGGGTCAGGCCCAGGCCCAGGCCGTGTTCGCCCGGTTTGGTGGTGAAGAAAGGCTCGAACAGGTGCTTGCGTGCCTCGGCATCGATACCGTGGCCGTTGTCACGCACCTGCAAACGGTATTTGTCGCCCTGCAACTCGCCTTCCAGCCACAACTCGGGCAGCGGTTGGGTAGCCATGGCATCCAGGGCGTTGCCGATCAGGTTGACCAGGATCTGTTCCAGGCGAGTCTGGTCGATGGCCAGTTGCTGGTCTTCGAACTGGTGGTGCAATTTAAGGTGACAGGCGCTGACGCGGTTGGCCAGCACCTGCAAGGTAGCTTCCACCGCTTTGGCCAGTGAGGCTTGGCCACTGTCGTCGCCGCGCCGGGCGAACGAGCGCAGGCTGGCAGTGATGCGCCCCATGCGGTCGATCAGGTCGTTCATGGTGCGCAGATTGGTGCTGGCGGTCTCCAACGCCCCGCGTTCGAGAAAGCGCACGGTGTTGCCAGACAACGTGCGCAGTGCGGCCAGTGGCTGGTTCAGTTCGTGGGCGATGCTGGTGGACATCTGCCCGATGGCGGCCAGCTTGCCCGCCTGCACCAGCTCATCCTGGGCGTGACGCAGGGTCTGCTCGGCATGCCGGCGCTCGCGAATCTGGCCCTTCAGGCGTTCGTTGCTGGCGCGCAAGTCGGCGGTGCGCTCGGCAATCCGCCGTTCCAGTTGGCTGTTGGCTTCCTGCAGCGCTTCGCGGGCTGCCAGGCGGGTGGCGATAACCTTGCGCCGCTCATTCCAGGCGATGCCGAGGATCGCCAGCAAGGCGAAGGCCACGCCGACCAGTATGCCCTGCACCATGGATTCGCGGCGCAGGTCCTGCAGCGGGGTCAGCAAGGTGAAGTGCCACGGGGTGTCGGCCAGGCGCCGTGTCTGTGCCAGGTAGGCCACCTCATGGGGCTTGCCCTGGGCAGTTTCACTGTTGGCCGGGAACGTCAGTTTTTCCACGCCATCAGCCAGGGTTTCCCGGGCCAGTGGCTGCAGTTCATTCAAGGGCCACCAGTAGTACTGCAGGCTGCGCGCCAGGCGCTCCTTGATTTGCGGGGTCAGTGGGCGTACCGACTTAAGGCGCCGGGCCGGGTCGCTGGAGAGGATGATGATGCCATTCTCGTCACTGACAAATGCCTCCAGCCGGGCACGCTGCCAGCGCTCTTCAAGGGTATCCAGGCGTACCTTGATTACCGCCACGCCAATGATCTTGCCGTGTTCTTCCAGGCCATGGGCCAGATAGTAACCGGCCTCGCCTGTGGTGCTGCCGATGCCGTAGAACCGCCCGGGCTCGCCGCGCACGGCAGTCTGGAAGTAGGCGCGGAATGACAGGTCTTCACCCAGGAATGAATCGGCATCGCGCCAGTTGCTGGTGGCCTGGACCCGGCCATTGGTGTCGAGGACGAAGATGGCCCGGCTGCGGCTGCGCCGGTTCAGGCCCTCCAGGTATTCGTTGACCGTCTGGCGCGAGCCGCCATCCGGGTCGGTGAGCAGGTGCGAAACACTGTCTTCCAGTTCGAGCAGGCTCGGCAGGTAGGTGTACTTGCTGATCTCGCTTTCGACCGTGCGCGCGTGCAGCTCCAGCTGGCGCTCGCCAGTTTCACTGAGGGTACGGATGCCGTTGTTTTCGCTGATCAGATAGCCGGCCATCCCCAAGCCGACCATCAGCAGAATGATCAGGGGGGGCAGCAGCAATTGGCGGATCAGGCGGGAATTCACGGCAGGCTTGGCAGGGAGAAGAAGCGAAGGATCGCATTTCATCACAGTGGCCTTGTCACGACCAGCGCGAGCTGCCCGAAAGGGCAACGGCGCCGGCCGGTTCAGTGAGGCAAAATCAGTGTTGCAGGATCTTGCTGAGGAAGTGCTGGGTGCGCTCGTGGCGGGCGCTCGGGTCGCCGAAGAAGGCTTCCTTCTGGCAGTCCTCGATGATGTTGCCCTTGTCCATGAAGATCACGCGGTTGGCCACTTTGCGGGCAAAGCCCATTTCGTGGGTCACGCACATCATGGTCATGCCTTCGTGGGCCAGTTCGACCATTACGTCCAGTACTTCGTTGACCATTTCCGGGTCCAGCGCCGAGGTTGGTTCGTCGAACAGCATGACGATCGGGTCCATCGACAGGGCGCGGGCGATGGCCACGCGCTGCTGCTGGCCACCAGACAGCTGGCCGGGGTGCTTCTTGGCATGAGCACTGAGGCCGACGCGGTCGAGCAGGGCCAGGCCCTTCTTGGTCGCTTCCGCTTCGCTGCGGCCAAGCACCTTGCGCTGGGCAATGGTGAGGTTTTCGGTGATCGACAGGTGTGGGAACAGTTCGAAATGCTGGAACACCATGCCGACCCGTGAGCGCAGTTTTGGCAGGTTGGTCTTCGGGTCGGCGATCGAGGTGCCATCAACCACGATGTCGCCTTTCTGGAACGGCTCCAGTGCGTTGACGCACTTGATCAGGGTGGATTTGCCCGAGCCCGACGGACCGCAGACCACCACTACTTCACCTTTCTTCACTTCGGTGGTGCAGTCGGTGAGTACCTGGAAGTCGCCGTACCACTTGTTGACGTTCTTGATGGAAATCATACGGTGATCCTTTTTTGCAGGCGCTTGACCAGCCACGAAGCGGAGAAGCTGATGATGAAGTACACGACACCGGCGAAGATCAGGAACTCATGGGAGCGCCCGATGATGTCGCCGTTGGAGCGTGCCGAGTTGAGGAAGTCCACCAGGCCCACGGTGTACACCAGCGAGGTGTCCTGGAACAGGATGATGCTCTGTTGCAGCAGCAGCGGGGTCATCTTGCGGAAGGCCTGGGGCAGGATGATCAGGCGCATGGTCTGGCCGTAGGTCATGCCCAGGGCCTGGGCGGCGCCCATCTGGCCCTTGGAAATCGACTGCACGCCAGCGCGCACGATCTCGCAGAAGTACGCCGCTTCGAACATCATGAACGCCACCACACACGAGGTGAAGGCACCGACCGGGGTGTCTTCGCCGGTGATCCAGCGCAGCACGAAGGGTACCGCCAGGTAGAACCAGGTGATCACCAGCAGCAGTGGGATCGAGCGGAAGTAGTTGACGTAGGCACCGGCCACACGCGACAGCAGCTTGCTTGAGGACAGGCGCATCAGGGCCAGGATAGTGCCCAGCACGATACCGCCCACCACGCCCATCACCATCAACTGCAGGGTCATGACCATGCCGTCCCATAGGGCAGGCAGGGCCGGGATGATTTCGCTGAAATCCATGTCCATTTATTTGCCCCCCACGGAGATCAGGCCAGGCACGGCAACTTTCTTCTCGACCATGCGCATCAGCAGCATCAGGCCCATGTTCAGGGTGAAGTAGATCAGCGTGGCCAGGGTGAAGGCCTCGAACAGGTTGGCTGAGAATTCGGCGGTTTGCTTGGTCTGTGCCAGCAACTCCATCAGGCCGATCAGCGACGCCACCGAGGAGTTCTTGAACACGTTCAGAAACTCGGAGGTGAGCGGCGGAATGATGATGCGGTAGGCTTGCGGCAGCAGCACATTGGTGTAGATCTGCGGCAGGCTGAAGCCCATGGCACGGGCGGCGGCTTCCTGGCCACGCGGCAGTGCCTGGATACCGGTACGCACTTGTTCACAGACGCGGGCGGCAGTGAACAGGCCCAGGCAGATGACCACGCTGATCAGCGCCGAAGTGGTCGGGTTGAGGTCCTGCTTGAACCATTCCTGCAAGCCTTCGGGCAGCAGGTCCGGCACCAGGAAGTACCAGATGAACAGCTGCACCAGCAGCGGCACGTTGCGGAACAGCTCCACATAGGCGGTGGCGATACCGGATACCAGGCGGTTAGGCACGGTACGCATGACACCCAGGATCGACCCCAGCAGCAAGGCGATGATCCAGGCGGAAATGGCGATGGCGATGGTCCAGCCCAGACCGGTGACATACCAGTCCAGATAGGTCTCGCTGCCCACGCCGGTGGACTTGAAGAACACGCCCCAGTCCCAGTTGTAATTCATCGGGATTTCCCCTCAGACGGTTGTTTCACGGGCACCTTCCAACATCCGAGGGCGAACTGCCCTCGGATGAAAGGTTAGACACTAACGGGTGGCCTGCAGGTTTAATTGGCGCTTTGCAGCGCAGCAGGCCACTGGCTGGGGGTCAGGACTTCTTCTCGTCCGCCGCCTTGTCGGTCGGCTCGGCGATCAGTTTTTTCAGCTCGTCACTCATCGGGAACTGCAGGTTCAGGCCCTTTGGTGGGATCGGCTGCTGGAACCACTTGTCGTAGCTCTTGTTGACTTCGCCCGATTTGAAGTAGCCAACGATGGCGTCATCGACCGCTTTCTTGAAGGCTGCATCATCCTTGCGCACCATGCATCCGTAGATTTCATACGACTGCGGAGTGCCGGTAATGACCCAGTCCGAAGGCTTGCGCGCCTTGGCCATTTCGCCGGCCAGGAGGGCGTCGTCCATCATGAAGGCCACGGCGCGGCCGCTTTCGAGCATGTTGAAGGCTTCACCGTGGTCCTTGGCGGAAATCACGTTCATCTTCATCTGCTTGTCGGCGTTCATCGCCTTGAGGATGCGCTCGGAGGTGGTGCCGGCGGTGGTCACCACGTTCTTGCCAGCCAGGTCCGGGAAGTCTTTGTATGCCGGCTGACCGTCCTTGACCTTGGTCAGCAGGCGGGTACCGACTTCGAAGATGCCGACCGAGAAACCGACTTGCTGCTGGCGCTCGACGTTGTTGGTGGTGGAGCCGCATTCCAGGTCGACAGTGCCGTTCTGTACCAGCGGGATGCGGGTCTGGGAGGTGACCAGGTTGTACTTGACCTTGATGTCGGTACCCAGTTGTTTCTTCAGGGCGTCGACGACAGCCAGCTGGATGTCATGCGAGTAGCCCACGGGCTCGGGTTTGCCGGCCAGGTAGGAAAACGGGATGGAGGAGTCGCGGTGGCCCAGGGTGATGGTGCCCGAATCCTTGATCTTCTTCAGGGTGCCGGTCAGTTCTTCGGCCATGGCCGGCGAAGCGATCACAGCGGCCGCGATGGCGGCGCCCAGCAATTGACGAACGATACGCATCAAATTTTCCTCGACGTGTTTGTTTTTTTTATGGAGCCGTTGGCGGACTCTTTCGTTCAACGAATACAGAAAGAAGCGATTGCATTCGGCTACCAAGTGTAGAGCATGAGTCGTGCCAAGCCCTGCGGTCGATCATAACGCCGCGAAATTCAAGGGCAGGAAGCAGATTTCAAAAAAAGTACAGATTTTTGTGTCCGGGTTCCCGAATGAATGGCATTTTTACGTTCGCAAATCCGAACGAAGGCGTGCTGTACATAGCTAACACTGCAACAGGGCAGCAACATGATGAGCTGACGCGCTTTCCTGCCGGAGGCGCTTCATGCCAACTAACGTAGAATTACCACCCGATTCCATCGATGCCTTGATCGCCCGACGCCTGCCAGGCTGGCTGGTCGCAGGGCACCCAGAGCGCATTCATCGATTACATCGGGCATTGCAGGGCCAGGAGCTGGCCAATCACCGCCTGCACCGCGTGTTGGCGGCCATTCCATCCCTGGATGCATTCGCCGAACCCTTGTTGCGCGCCCAACTGCAAGCTGCAGGTGTTCAGCTCGACGATGTGCGCCGAAGTACGGTGAACATCAGGGCAAAGCACGGCAGCCAGGCGATATCGACGCAAAGCCTTCTGGCTGCTTGCCTGCACAATTACCACCTCAGAGAGACCCGGCCTGCGCCAGGCCGGGATGCCTGGCTGCAAGACCCACATGGCAAGCGCTTGCCGCTTGGGTTCGAGGCCTTTGCCGGGCGCTGCCGTCTGCTGGACATCGGCAGGCAGTACCAGGCCGAACTCGAACGCCACCTGGGGGCCGGTGACAAGGATGGGAAGGCATCCGACGAGGTGCGCAAGCTGTTCGAGGAGAGCTTGAGGGCTCAGCTGGAAGCTGCAGTGCATATCGCATTGGGCAAAGGCGAACTGGACGAGCGCAGTTACCGGCACCTGTTGCCAATCATGAGCCCTGCCCCTGTAGTGCCAGCCTTGCCGGATACGGTAACGGCACGCCAGCTCTATCTGCTGGGCAAATGTGTGCAAGGCATTCTCACCTTCGAGGTGTGCTCCCCCAACAGTGAAACAGTGCAAGGGGTGATTGCGTTTTTCCCGGGCCTTGGCGTGTTGCCGGTGCAGCGGCATGACTCCTGGCAGTCGCTTTACGATTGGCTGGCCAGATACTTGAGTGAGCGCAGCCACAGGGATTTCTTTGCCCGGTATATCCTGGAGCGGGATCGGCCGGCTTTCTACACCACATTGCATGGCCGCTTGCAGGGGCTTGCTGCAGGGGAACTGGCCAACCTGGATGGCCGTAACCTGTCCATCTCCTCTGGGAACCCGTTTGCACATGCCCGGGGCTTGCAGATCGACAAACTGTTCGATGATGCCCGCACCTTGGCCAGGCCCACCGGTGATGAGGACGAAGAGGACCGACTGGCCCGCTTGCACGCCTACGAATCCCTTGCGCTCAACACGCTCGGCCTGGCGGGCATGTTCGTGCCGGTATTGGGCGAAGTCATGATGGCCGTGTTCGCCGTTCAGATGGCCAGTGAAGTCTATGAGGGGTACGAAGACTGGCAGAAAGGCGATCGCCAGGCTGCGCTCGGCCATCTGTTCGGGGTAGCGGAGAATGTGGCCGCTGGGATTCTCATCGGCAAGGGTGTTTCAGTTGGCATGCGTGTACTGGACAGGTTGTGGTTCGTCGACAACCTGGTGCCAGTGGTCATCGAAGGTGGGCAGGTAAAGTTGTGCGCGGATGAGCTGCCAGGCTACGGTCTGACAGAGGAACAGGTGCAGGCCTACCAAGGCGAACTGCGTGACGACCAGTGGCTGGTGCACGTCAACGACAAGCTTTACCGCATTCGTCAGGACCCCGCCAGCGGCACTAGCCATGTTCGCCATCCTTTTCGAAACCAGGCCTGCACGCCGCACATCGAGCGCAATGCCAGTGGTGGGTGGCACCATTCCCTGGAAAGCCCACAACAGTGGCAAGGGGTGGGCTATCTGATACGGCGTTTGAGCAGTCGCTTTGCAGGGCTTTCCGATAACGATGCCCACTACCTGGCTGAAGCCACGGGGTTCGATGAGCCACGGCTACGTGGCATGCACCTGGAAAACGCCCAGGCGCCGGCACGGTTGCTCGATGCATATGATCGCCAGCAACTGCATGCGCAGTTGCCGCACCTCGATGGCGAGCAACTGGTTGGGCGGCTCGCTGAGCGACAACCCCTGCCTACCGAGGATGAACAGGTTTTGCTCCGGGCCTTTCCGGGTTTGTCGGTACGCGGAGCCCGCGAAATTATCAGCCAGGGCAGCGGTACCCAAGTCGATGAACTGGTCCAGCATCGGCGCGTACCGTTGGTGTTGGCGGAGCGGGCTCGTTGGCTGATTCGAGAAAGCCGCATTGACCGAGCCTGTGCCAGCCTTCGGCTGCCACGATGGGCCAACGAAGATACCGAGCGCCTGGTGATGGGGTTGGTAGATGAACTGGCACCTTGGCCGGATACAGTGCGCCTGGAGCTGCGCGAGGGCAGTGAAGCGGGTGAGCTGCTGGAAAGCCATGGCAGCGATGATGCCGAGCAAGTGCGGGTCGTGACACGGCTTGCGCAAGGCTATCGCCTGACGGACAACGCCGCCATTTCCGAGGATATGCTCGAGCCGCTGGCGCAATGCCTGGATGAAGGTCAGAAAACGATTCTGCAGCGTAACTCGGTCTTTTCCGTTGAAGGCTTGCGTGATCACCTTACCGAGGCAGCAACGGGTGATCGGTTACGGGCCGAACGCCTGCTGAAACTGGTGCCGATCGGTAAGGGAATTCGCCCTCCTCGAAAGTTTGGCGACGGGCGTGTCGGCTACCCGCTAAGCGGGCGAGCAGAAAGCAGTCGACAGTCGATCAAGCGCGGCATTCATCAGATCTTCCCGACGCTCAGTGACTCACAGATGCAAGCCTACCTGCTAGAGGTGATGGCGCGCCGGGAAAGCCTTTGGACCCATTTCAGCGCGCTGCAGGATCAGCTTGTGGCACTGCGGCGTACCCTTGAAGACTGGCGTGCGGATACTGACAACGTGTTGGAGTTCTTGCGCCGCCGACGTGTGGCAACACAGTTTCGCCGCAGCTGGCGACGCAAGATCACCAACTACGCGGGGGAGTACGTGCTTGAAATCGACGGTGAACGCATCTCAAACCTGCCGACCCTTCCTGATGGCGTCGATTACTCGCATGTGCGGCGTCTGACGCTGCGTAACATGGCATTGGATGAGGTCGATGAAAATTTGCTCTCACGTTTCCCTAATCTGGTCGAGCTGGACCTGCGAGGCAATCATCTCACCCACGTGCCAAGGGGGCTTGAGCGCATGAGCCAGTTAGGCAGGTTGTACCTGTCACGCAACAGGCTGGTGATGGACAGTCAGAGCGAGCGTCGTTTGGCGGCTTTGACCAACCTGCAATTGCTTGATCTCAACTACAACCCTTTGCAACGAGCGCCCGACTTGACGGCCCTGCGGCATTTGCGTGAATTGCGATTACGCGACACAAACATCGAAACATTACCGGACCGTGTGAGCTGGCGAGCTCACGTGGATTTTCGCGAAAACCAGATACAAAGCATTCGCCAGGACCTGGCTCATTTGAGGCGGCGTGTAGAGCGCTTGTTCCTTCACGACAACCCCTTTGATGAAGCCAGCAGTGCCTTGGTTGACGCCGCGGCTGATGTACAGAGCAGAGGGGAGAGAGGCAGTGTTGGATATGAACACGGCAAACTGGATAGTACGGTTTGGGATCAGTGGTTGGGCAGCGCTTCTGGAGCGCAACGCCTCCGCCGCACACAAACGTTGGAGCTATTGAGTCAGGAGGCTGATGGAGCCGACTTGATGCGTTTCCTGACCGATTTCGTACGTTCCAATGACTTTGCAGAGCGCCCAGGGTATTTCCGGGCGCGGATATGGGACATTCTGGACGCATGTGAGCGGCATGAGCAGGTGCGTACGCGTGTCTTCGAGGAGGCATCGCAGCCACGAAGGTGCGAGGATCGAGAGCTGTTGATTCTGGAACAACTGGAATTGACTGTATTGGTGGAGCGCACTGTAGAGGGCGTGCCGAGTGATCAGTTGGAGGCGCGATTGTTGCAGTTGGCACATGCACTTTACCGCCTTGACGCAGTAGACAGCATTGCGGCACGGCATATCGAACGCATGCATGAGAACAGAACGCCACTGGTTGACGAAACCGAAGTTCGCCTGTTCTACCGGTTGAAGCTAAGAACCAGCCTGAAGCTTCCGATCAATGCCGACGAGATGCATTACGATAGTTACGCAAACGTCACCACGAGCGATTTGATTAGGGCGAGAAACGATGTGCTGGCGTTGCATGACCGCGAAGGTGAAATTGCCGCGCTCGCGCAGCGCCCCTTCTGGGAAAGCCATGTGCGGCAACATTACCCCGAAAGGCTGAACGCGCAGACACAAGAGATTGTGCTGCGTCAGGAACAGAACGAGCAGGACATGGAAAACGGGGTGATTGATGAATGGACTTACGAAAACCGCGGCAGGGGGTTCATGTATGAGTTCGAGGCTGCTGAGCGGCAATTCATCAAGGGCATGGCCAGGGAGGTTTACGAACGCCTGAACCCCTGATGTACTGGGGGAGGGCCCCGGCATATTGTCAAATATGCCGGGTGACGCATTCAGGCGGCGCGAATCTGCCCACGCAGCGATTGGCTTTGTGCCAGGTAGTCGCGCAGTGCCTGCTGCTCGGCAGCGCTGGTGAACAGGCCAAGCTTGGTTCGGCGCCAGAGGATGTCTTCTACACCATTGGCCCATTCTTCGCGGCAAAGGTAGTCCACTTCGCGGGTGAACAGGCCGCCACCAATGGCCTGGCCGAGGTCTTGCGGGCCATGCACACCCTCCAGCAAACGCCAGACCCGGCTGCCATAAGTCACCGCCCAGCGTTTGGCGATGTCCACCGGCAGCCAGCCATGGCTGGCCAGAACGGCATCGACCAAGGCTTGTACGGTGGTCATGCTTTCGCCGCCAGGCAATGGCGCGCTTGCGGTCCAGCTGCCGCCCATCTGGCTGAAGAAGGGCTTGAGCTCAGCCATCGCCGATTCGGCCAGCTTGCGGTAAGTGGTCAGCTTGCCCCCGAACACCGACAGCAGCGGCGCCTGGCCTTCGCCAGCAGACAATGCCAAGGTGTAGTCGCGGGTGACCGCCGAGGGGTTATCGGACTCGTCGTTGCACAGCGGACGTACGCCGGAATAGGTGTGCAGGATGTCGGCACGGCTGAGTTGATGGTTGAAGTGCTCATTGACCACCTTGAGCAGGTAATCGGTCTCGCCCTCGGTGATGGCCACTTTGGCGGGGTCACCGCTGTACTCCCGGTCGGTGGTGCCAACCAGGGTGAAGCGTTCCAGGTACGGAATGCAGAAGACGATGCGCTGGTCTTCGTTCTGCAGGATATAGGCGTGCTCGCCTTCGTACAGGCGAGGCACGATGAGGTGGCTGCCCTGGATAAGACGAATACCGTAGGGGGCGTCGAGTTTGAGGTCGTCCTTGATGAAGCTGGCAACCCAAGGGCCGGCAGCATTGACCAGGGCGCGGGCGCGGAGGGTCTGCAGGCTGCCATCGGCATGCTGCAACTCAACCTGCCACAGGCCGTCGATACGCTCGGCTCGCAGGCAGCGGGTGCGGGTGTGGACATGCGCACCTTTTTCACGGGCTGCCATGGCATTGAGCACCACCAGGCGAGCGTCGTCCACGGCGCAGTCGGCATATTCGAAACCGCGGGTGATTGCCGGTTTGAGCGGGTAGCCTGGGCCGAACCGCAGGCTGCGCGAGGCCCCAAGCCGTTTACGCTTGCCCAGGTGGTCATACAGGAACAGGCCGGCGCGGATCATCCATGCAGGACGCAGGTGCGGGCGGTGCGGCAACACAAAGCGCATAGGCTTGACGATGTGCGGCGCCTTGGCCAGCAACACCTCACGCTCGGCCAGAGCCTCGCGTACCAGGCGGAATTCGTAGTGCTCCAGGTAACGCAGGCCACCGTGAATCAGCTTGCTGCTGGCCGAAGAGGTGTGCTGGGCCAGATCGTCCTTTTCACACAGGAATACCTTGAGGCCGCGCCCCGCCGCGTCGGCAGCGATGCCCACGCCATTGATGCCGCCGCCGATCACGGCGAGGTCATAGCAGTCGGCGAGTGCGGGCTGGGACGATACGGGCTGGGACACGGCAAGGCCTCCTGAGGCTGTTCACATCGAATATGAACATTGATGTTCGTTTTCGAAAATACTAGCGCAACATAAAGCCGCCCGCCAGCCAGTCTTGATAGAAAAAACTGATCAGGTGACAAAAAGTGAACATTTTCGAAAGTTACGGGCCGCTGGACGGCCCGTTGCTGTTCAAACCACCTCGAGGCGGACCTTGTGCTGGTGGAGCAACTGGGTAAGTGGGGGGGTAGGGGGCTGGTCAGTCACGACACAGTCGACCAGGCTGATCGAGCCGAGGCGCACCATGGCGTTGCGCCCAAACTTGCTTGAGTCGGCAGCGAGGATCACTTGCCGGGCATTGGCAATGATCGCCTGTGATACCCGTACTTCCTGGTAGTCGAAGTCGAGGAGGCTGCCGTCCTCGTCGATGCCACTGATGCCTACCAAGGCAAAGTCGACTTTGAACTGGCTGATGAAATCGACACTGGCCTGGCCGACCACGCCACCATCACGGCGTACTGTGCCGCCTGCAACCAGCACTTCGAAGTCATCCTTGGCGGCCAGGATTGCAGCCACGTGCAGGTTGTTGGTGATGACCTTCAGGTGGTTGTGGTTGAGCAGCGCCCGTGCAATAGATTCGGTAGTGGTACCGATATTGATGAACAGCGAGGCATGGTCGGGGATTTGCCGGGCCACAGCTTCAGCGATGCGCTGTTTTTCGTCGCGCATCTGGTCGGCACGCATGGCGTAGGCAGTGTTTTCGACACTCGAATCGTAGGCCGCACCGCCGTGGTAACGGCGCAGCAGGTTCAGCTCGGCCAGCTGATTGATGTCACGGCGAATGGTTTGCGGCGTGACAACGAACAACTGCGCCATTTCTTCGATACTGACGTAACCGCGCTCGCGCACCAGTTCGAGGATTTGTTGTTGGCGAGGGGGCAGATTCATGGGCGGTCCTTAGGGGCTGCCGGACAAATTCTGCAATAATGCCGTAGGACGTGGATGACGGCCAGTAGACGAACGATGTCATTGCCTTACGCCGCCCCTGAAGGAGCGGCTTCAGCCGCGAACACCGGCAACGCCGGTGCCCTCCACCGAATTGCCTGCTTCTCAGGCTTGCCCGCTCTCACAGAGATCGCCCCGCCGCTCAGCAGGTTTCAGGCCTCGTGATCTTCCCAGTCGCGGGTACGCTCGACCGCTTTCTTCCAGCCGGCATACAGCTTCTCTTTATGCGCTTCATCCAGCTGCGGGCTGAACTCGCGCTCGATGATCGCCTTGTCGCGTAGCTCGTCCAGCCCGCTCCAGAAGCCACAGGCGAGGCCTGCCAGGTAAGCGGCGCCCAGTGCCGTGGTCTCGCGCATCTTCGGCCGCTCCACGCAGGTGCCGAGGATATCGGCCTGGAACTGCATGAGGAAGTTGTTGGCCACGGCCCCACCATCCACACGTAGCTCGGACAGGCGCTGACCGCAGTCTTGTTGCATGGCATCCAGTACATCGCGGGTCTGGTAGGCGATCGACTCCAGTGCGGCACGGATGATGTGGTCCACCTTCACGCCGCGAGTCAGGCCGAACAGCGCACCACGGGCATACGGGTCCCAGTAGGGTGCGCCCAGGCCGGTGAAGGCTGGCACCAGATAAACGCCGTTGCTGTCCTTGACCTTGCTGGCAAAGTACTCGGTATCCAGCGCGTCGTTGACGATTTTCAACTCGTCACGCAGCCACTGCACGGTGGACCCACCGTTGAATACCGCGCCTTCCAGCGCGTACGCCACTTCACCTCGTGGGCCGCAGGCAATGGTGGTAAGCAGGCCATGGGATGATTTCACCGCCTGGCTGCCGGTGTTCATCAGCAGGAAGCAGCCTGTACCATAAGTGTTCTTGGCCTGGCCCGGTTCCACGCACATCTGGCCGAACAGCGCCGATTGCTGGTCACCGGCGATACCGGCAATGGCGATGCCGCTCTTGGTGTGGCCATACACTTCCGAAGATGGGCGGACCTCAGGCAGCATCTGCCGCGGGATGCCGAGGATTTCCAGCAGCTTGTCGTCCCACTGCAGGCTGTGGATGTTGAACATCAGTGTGCGCGAGGCATTGGTGTAGTCGGTGACATGTACCTTGCCACCGGAAAACTTCCAGATCAGCCAGGTATCGATGGTGCCGAACAGCAGTTCACCTCGCTCGGCGCGCTCACGGGCGCCTTCGACGTTGTCCAGGATCCACTTCAGTTTGGTGCCGGAGAAGTAGGGGTCGGTGACCAGGCCGGTGGTTTCCCGAATGTAGTCTTCATGGCCATCACGCTTGAGCTGGGCACAGATCTCGGTGCTGCGACGGCACTGCCAGACAATGGCGTTGTACACCGGGCGCCCGGTTTCCTTGTCCCACACCACGGTGGTTTCGCGCTGGTTGGTGATACCCAGCGCGGCGACCTGAGCGTGGCTGATACCCGCCTGGGCCAAGGCTTCCACCATGGTTGCGCTCTGCGTGGCGAAAATCTCCATCGGGTCATGCTCGACCCAGCCCGCCTGCGGATAGTGTTGAGCGAACTCGCGCTGGGAGGTGCCAACCACATTGGCGTCGCGGTCGAAAATGATCGCACGCGAACTGGTGGTGCCCTGGTCCAGGGCGATGATGTAGTTCTTGTCCTGGGTGTCTGTCATGGTCGTAGGCCTTGCAAGAATAGGGGTCAGGGCTGCGTGATGCCGGTTTCAGCTGGCTTGAGTATCGCCCTGGCGATTGTCATTTGTCTCAGGGTTCGCGGCAGCCGGCGTTGGCAGGTTGCGGGCAATCAGGCCGCGATAGGTCGCGGCACCCAGGCAGGCGCCAAGGATCGGGGCGAACACCGGAACCAGGAAGTAAGGAATGTCCCGTCCGCCAGTGAAGGCGATTTCGCCCCAGCCGGCCAGGAAAGTCATGAGCTTTGGCCCGAAATCGCGGGCCGGGTTCATCGCAAAGCCCGTCAGCGGGCCCATGGCACTGCCGATCACGGCAATCAGCAGGCCGATCAGCAGCGGTGCCATGGCGCCGCGTGGCAGGCCGTTGTTGTCGTCGGTCAGGGCCATGATCACCGCCATCAGGATCGCGGTGATCACCACTTCAACCAGGAAAGCCTGGCCGGTGGACAGAGACGGGTGGGGATAGGTGGAAAACACCGATGCCAGCTCCAGGCTGGCTTCACTTCCGCGCAGCATGGCGTGGGCTTGTTCGAAATCGAAGAACAGGTTGCTGTACAGCATATAGACCAGTGCCGCGCCACAGAATGCGCCGCACACCTGGGCCAGCATGTAGAAGGGCAGCTTGCGTTTGTCGAACCCGGCGAACAGGGTGAGTGCAATGCTCACGGCCGGGTTCAGGTGCGCGCCGGATAGACCCGCGGTGAGGTAGATGGCCATGCTGACGCCCACGCCCCAGATGATACTGATTTCCCAAAGCCCGAAGCTGGCACCCGCGACCTTGAGCGCGGCGACGCAGCCGGTGCCGAAAAAGATGAGCAGCGCAGTGCCGAGGAACTCGGCCAGGCATTGGCTGGACAGCGTGGGTTGGCGTAGAGCAGTCGTCATGTATGACCTCGTTTTTTTTGTTGTGAGGCGCGTGGCGCTCGACAGCAAAGCCCGGTGTCTATCCCCATTGACCCCGGACGGATGTAGGAAATGCACCTTATAAGTGCACCATTTATTCAGAAACGAAAAAATATAGACAAGAAACGCTGATGTCAAAGGTCGAAAGTGAACGACCAGTCACGATATGGTCGCTAAAATCGGCTGCAGATCCGTGTACTAGACGTGCGCGATGGCGGTGCGCTGGCCGGGCTGTGGGAATTGTCCTAAAGTAGCCGCCGAGCCGTCCCAGACCGGAGCCCTTGCATGACCCCAGCCCTAGACCTGTTGAAGAAGCACCGTGCCGAACATCGCGTGCACAGTTACGAACATGACCCGAAGTCGGCATCGTATGGCCTGGAGGCAGCGGAGAAGCTTGGGCTGGACCCACAGCAGGTGTTCAAGACCTTGCTGGCGAGCAGTGAGAAGGGGGAGTTGCTGGTGGCGGTGGTGCCTGTGGTGGGTACCCTGGACCTCAAGGCGCTGGCCCATGCTGCCGGTGTGAAGAAGTGCGAGATGGCCGACCCGGCTGCAGCGCAGCGCGCTACGGGTTACCTGGTGGGCGGTATCAGCCCCTTGGGGCAGAAGAAGCGCTTGCGCACCTTTATCGATGACTCGGCGCAGCATTTTGCAACCATCCATGTCAGCGCTGGACGGCGAGGGCTCGAGGTGGAGTTGGCAGCAGCGGTGCTGGCCGAATATACCCAGGGCAAATTTGCCGGAATTGGCAGGGGCTGAGAATTTGGGGCTGCAAAGCGGCCCCAAAAGCTGAGTCAGGTCGCCGAACTGTACCGACGAACCCCGTTCTCCCGGAGGGTCAACTGCGCCGCCACACTGCCCGGCACCGGGAACAGCACCAGGTGATCAGCCTTCACCGCAATCCCCACATCCTCGCCGACCTGATGGTCGTTGTGGCTCGGGAAAATGGCTTCCAGCTGGCTGCCGGTCGGCAGCTGCAGGCGGTACAAGGTCGATGCACCGAGGAAACTCTTGGCTACAACACTCGCCCGTAGCGGGCTTTGCGCCGCATACACGATGTCGTCAGGGCGCAACAGCACATCCACCGAGCTACCTGGTGCCATGATGTAGGCCCGGTTACCACGCAGTTCACCCAACTCGGTATTGACCGCCTCGTGGCTGCTCATTTGCCCACGAATGAAGTACCCCTGGCCGATGAAGCTGGCAACGAACGGTGTCTGCGGCTCATGGTAAAGGTTGTATGGCGTATCCCATTGTTCCAGGCGGCCCTCCTTGAACACCCCGACCTGGTCGCTGACGGCAAAAGCTTCTTCCTGGTCATGGGTAACCAGAATGGCGCTGGTGCCGCGGCTTTTGAGAATGTCGCGAACCTCATGGCTGAGGCGTCGGCGCAGTTCCACGTCGAGGTTGGAGAACGGCTCGTCCAGCAACAGCAACTGAGGTTCTGGCGCCAGTGCACGGGCCAGCGCGACCCGCTGTTGCTGGCCGCCAGACAGCTCGTGCGGGTAACGCCCACCCAGGCCGCCGAGCTTGACCAGTTCGAGCATTTCTTCAATGACCGCTGCCTGGCGTGGGTGCTTGGCGATGCCGAAGGCAATGTTCTGTGCAACGGTCAGGTGCGGGAACAGCGCATAGTCCTGGAACACCATGCCGATGCGGCGCTTTTCCGGGGCCAGGGTGAAGCCGGCGCGGGAAATGGCTTCGCCTGCCAACTGGATTTCACCGTCGTGCACCGGCTCGAAACCGGCGATGGCGCGCAGGGTGGTGGTTTTGCCGCAACCGGATGAACCCAGCAGGCAACCAATGTCGCCCGCGTTCAGGTGCAGGTTGAGGTTCTGGACGATGCGTTGGTCGCCGTAGCCGCAGGCGAGGTTGCGCAGGTTGAGCAGTAGGGGTTGACTCATGCGTGGTGGTAAGCCGGTTCTACAAGGAATTCGAGAAGCGCCTTCTGTGCATGCAGGCGGTTTTCAGCCTCGTCCCAGGCGACCGAGCGAGGGTCGTCGAGCAGGTCCTGGCTGATTTCCTCGCCACGGTGGGCGGGCAGGCAGTGCATGAAGAGGACATCGGGTGCCGCCAGGTCGAGCAGTTCGCGGGTAACCTGGTAAGGCGCGAAATGCGCCAGGCGCCGTGCAGTTTCCTCCTCCTGGCCCATGGAAGTCCAGACATCGGTGACCACAAGGTGTGCGCCACGTACGGCTTCCCTGGCATCACGGATGATCTGCACGCGGTCACCGCCCAGCGCCATGAAGCGCTGATCGGGCTCGTAGCCTTCCGGGCAGGCAATGCGCAGCTGGAAGTCGAACTGCCTGGCTGCCTCGATGTACGAGTTGCACATGTTGAAGCCATCGCCGATCCAGGTCACGGTCTTGCCCTGGATCGAACCGCGGTGTTCGACGAACGTTTGCATGTCGGCCAGCAGCTGGCATGGGTGCGACTCGTCGGACAGGCCGTTGATCACCGGCACGCGCGACTTGGCGGCGAACTCGGTCAGGGTGCTGTGGGCGTGGGTACGGATCATCACCACATCGACCATGCTCGACAGCACGATGGCGCTGTCGCCGATCGGCTCGCCGCGGCCCAGCTGGGTATCGCGCGGCGAAAGGAAGATGGCCTGGCCGCCGAGCTGGATCATGCCGGCTTCGAACGACACGCGGGTACGGGTCGAGGATTTCTCGAAAATCATGCCCAGTACGCGGTTCTTCAGAGGTTCGAACAGCACGCCTCGCTTGCGCAGGTCCTTCAGCTCGATGCCGCGGCGGATCACCCCGAGCAATTCGTCGGTGGTGAAGTCCAGCAGGGAGAGAAAGTGCCTAGCGCTCATGATTGACTACCTTATCTGCAACGGTATGCAGGTCGACCGTATGGTTTTTTTTGACAACGGGAGTGACCTGCGGCGTAAGCCGCACGGGGCGGACGAAATAGGGAAAGGCGCAATACTATAAGTAAATGTCGCCTGAAGCCAAGGGGGGAAACAGTGGGCTGATCGCAAAGGGTGTTGCAAAGGGTGTCTTTACCCGTTTACCCGTACTGTTTTTTATTTGCTACAGAAGGTTGTACACGGCTTGCTGGCAATTTGGCAAATACCTGTCGCAAATCGTGCGCCTGATGTCGGTGGATTCACACGGCGAAGCGCGCTGGCTGTGGTGGAGAGCGGGGCGCATAGTTGCAGTTCGACAACCCCGACAATAACAAGGCAGAGGCGGCCATGACCAAGACCCTGCATCACCGTGCCTGTCACCTGTGCGAAGCGATCTGCGGGCTGAACATTGAAGTCAGCCACGACGACGAGGGGCGGGCACAGATCAGCTCGATCAAGGGCGACCCCCAGGACCCGTTCAGTCGCGGTCATGTCTGCCCCAAGGCTGTGGCCTTGCAGGACATCCAGAACGACCCTGATCGCCTGCGTCAGCCTCACAAGCGGGTGGGCGAACAATGGCAGGCCATCGGCTGGGACGAGGCCTTTGCCTTGGCTGCCGAAAGGTTGTGGGAAGTCCGGCAAGCCCATGGACCTAACGCCGTGGCGGTGTACCAAGGCAACCCGAGCGTGCACAACTATGGGTTGATGACCCACAGCAACTACTTCCTTGGCCTGTTGAAAACCCGCAACCGCTTCTCGGCCACCTCGGTGGACCAGCTGCCACAACACCTGGTCAGCCACTTGATGTACGGCCATGGCCTGTTATTGCCGATTCCGGACATCGACCATACCGATTTCATGCTGATACTGGGTGGTAACCCGCTGGCCTCCAATGGCAGCATCATGACCGTACCGGACGTGGAGAAGCGTCTAAAGGCCCTGCGCGCGCGGGGTGGTCGGCTGGTGGTGGTAGACCCGCGGCGCAGTGAGACGGCGGCCATGGCTGACCGCCATCTGTTCATACGCCCCGGGGGCGATGCAGCGCTGTTGTGCGGCTTGCTCAACACCCTGTTCGACGAGGGCCTGGCGCAGGGTTCACATTTGCCGGTCGACGGGTTGCAGCAGGTGCGTGAGGCCGTTGCACCATTCAATGCCGAAACCATGAGTGCTCATTGTGGTGTGGCTGCGACCGATATCCGCCAACTGGCGCGGGACTTCGCCGCCGCCGACAAGGCAGTGTGCTACGGCCGCATGGGCGTATCGACCCAGGCTTTCGGCACCCTGTGCCATTGGCTGGTGCAACTGATCAACCTGGTGACCGGCAACCTCGACCGTGTGGGCGGCGCGTTGTGCACCGAGCCTGCCGTAGACCTCGTGGCGACCACCTCCGGTGGCCATTTCAACGCCTGGCAGAGCCGGGTATCGGGCTTGCCCGAGTACGGCGGAGAGCTACCGGTGGCAGCGCTCGCCGAGGAGATGCTCACCCCCGGCGAGGGGCAGGTGCGCGCCCTGGTGACGGTGGCCGGCAACCCTGTGCTATCCACGCCCAACGGCCGTCAGTTGGATGCCGCGCTGGAAGGGCTGGAATTCATGCTCAGCATTGACCTCTACATCAACGAAACCACCCGGCATGCCGACCTGATCCTGCCCTCCACCTCGGCGCTGGAGAATGACCACTACGACAGTACCTTCAACCTGCTGGCCGTGCGTAATGTCACGCGCTTCAACCGGGCGATCCTGGCCAAGCCGGAGGGGGCGCTGCATGACTGGGAGATCTTCGTTGGCCTGGCCCAGGCGTATGCCAGGCGTGCCGAGGTGGCATTGAAGCCTGCCTGGCCACCGGCACAGATGATCGACCAGGCTCTGCGCAAGGGGCGCTATGGAGACGCAACGCCCTGGCAGCTTTCTCTGGCCGTACTGGACGAGCACCCGCATGGCCTCGACCTCGGCCCATTGCGCGCCAACCTCGCTGCACGCCTGGCCACTGCCAGCAAGGCCGTCCAGGCGGCACCCCAGGTGCTGCTGGACGACCTGCAGCGTCTGGCGCAACAAGTACCGCCGGCACCGGGCGAGCTATTGCTGATCGGTCGCCGCCATGTGCGCAGCAACAACTCATGGATGCACAATTTCCACCGTCTGGTGAAAGGCAAGCCACGCCATCAGTTGTTAATGCACCCGCAAGACCTGCAGCAGCGGCAGCTGCAGGACGGTCAGCGGGTGCGCATCCGTTCGCGTACCGGTTCCCTGGAAGTAGAAGTGCAGGCCAGTGAGGACATGATGCCCGGTGTGGTCAGCTTGCCCCATGGCTTTGGTCATGGCCGCGAGGGTGTGCATATGCAAGTCGCCCAGGCGCAACCCGGGGTAAGTGCCAATGACCTCACCGATGAGCGTTTGCGTGACCAGGTTTCCGGCAATGCGGTGCTCAATGGCGTGCCTGTGCAGGTAGAGGCCGCGTGAGGAACGGTAAGGCCGAGCATGCTGCTCGGCTTTCCGTTACAATGCGTCACCGTGCCGACGACCGCGTCGGAAAGTTCAGCTGAGGTGCTAGATGGATATCATCGATACGATCAAAGAGCAGATTGCCAACAACACCATTCTGCTTTACATGAAAGGCTCGCCGAATGCCCCGCAGTGCGGGTTCTCGGCCAAGGCATCGCAGGCTGTGATGGGTTGTGGCGAAAAGTTCGCCTACGTCGACATCCTGCAGAACCCGGAAATCCGCGCCAACCTGCCAAAATACGCCAACTGGCCGACCTTCCCGCAGCTGTGGGTAGCCGGTGAGCTGGTTGGCGGCAGCGACATCATGCTGGAAATGTTCGAGAAGGGTGAGCTGCAGGCCCTGATCAAGGACGCGGCTGCCAAGGCCAAGGCTTCCGAAGCCTGATTTTTGGCAAGCATGAAAAAACCCGCTGATTGCGGGTTTTTTCATGCGCTGAAGATTTACTCTTCGCCCATCTGCGACTGCAGGTAGTTTTCGATACCGATCTTGTCGATAAGCCCCAGCTGGGTTTCCAGCCAGTCGATGTGCTCTTCCTCGGATTCGAGGATATCTTCGAGCATGTCACGCGAGCCGAAGTCGCCAGCGGTCTCGCAGTGGGCAATGGCTGCCTTGAGGTCGGCCAGGCCTTTCTTTTCCAGTTTCAGGTCGCACTCAAGCATTTCCTTGGTGTGCTCGCCGATCAGCAGCTTGCCCAGGTCCTGAACGTTGGGGATACCTTCGAGAAAGAGAATACGCTTGATCAGTTTGTCAGCGTGTTTCATCTCGTCGATCGATTCCTTGTACTCGTGCTTGCCGAGTTTGTTCAGGCCCCAATCTTCGTACATGCGTGCGTGCAGGAAGTACTGGTTGATCGCGACCAGCTCGTTTCCGAGGATCTTGTTGAGATGCTGGATGACGCTTACGTCGCCTTTCATTTGGGTTCCTGCCCTGTAGAAGTGTGCCAATGCACAGAAGTTTGAGCCTGATACTTGGGTGTGTCAAACCTAAGTTGTTGAATAATAAGTGAAAATTAATAGGAATAAGAATGTTTGTGAACCGCGTTGGAACGCTAACTTATTGAATTTCAGGCATAAAAAAACCGGACACTAGGTCCGGTTCTTCGAAATCTGGCTTTTAGGCGGCGGTAAATTCTACGGGGTAGGGCAGGGCTGCCTGGCTGACCTGAAGCTCGGTCAAGGTCTCGCGGACCACCTGCTTGGCCACGCAGGCACATTTGCCACACTGGCTGGCGACGTTGGTCGCGGCTCGCACTTCCTTGTAACTGCAGCATCCTTCATAGATCGCATCGCGGATCTGTCCGTCGGTAACGCCGACACAAAGACACACATACATAAGGGCTGACCATCGCTGGTTGGGTCGATGGGTTGGAGCTTAATGTTAATGAGAATGCTTGTCAAAGGACTTTCTGGAAGTGCCGTGCTTGAGCGACCGGCGGTTGCTGTGTCGAGAGAGTCGGCCTGTCATCAGAAGCCGTGTATGATGGTCGGCCTTTGTTGGATGTCGGGCAAGCCGTCTGGCCCGGCAAACGGTTCTTCACCCTCATCAGGAGATTACAATGAGCGTACTCGTTGGTAAGAAAGCCCCCGATTTCACCGTACCGGCCGTGCTCGGCAATGGCGAGATCGTCGACAGCTTCAACCTGGCTTCGGCCATCAAGGGCAAGTACGGCCTGGTGTTCTTCTACCCGCTGGACTTCACCTTCGTATGCCCGTCCGAGCTGATCGCCCTGGACAACCGCATCCCTGACTTCCAGGCGCGCAACGTCGAAGTGATCGGTGTGTCGATCGACTCGCACTTCACCCACAACGCCTGGCGTAACACTCCGGTCAACAACGGCGGTATCGGTCAGGTGAAATACACCTTGGCTGCCGACATGACCCACGAAATCTGCAAAGCCTACGACGTGGAGTCCGAAGGCGGCGTGGCCTTCCGTGGCGCCTTCCTGATCGACACCAACGGTGTTGTCCGTTCGCAAATCGTCAACGACCTGCCACTGGGCCGGAACATGGACGAGCTGCTGCGCCTGGTCGATGCCCTTCAGTTCCACGAAGAGCACGGCGAAGTCTGCCCTGCCAACTGGAAAAAAGGCGACAAAGGCATGAACGCTTCGCCAGAAGGTGTTGCTGCCTACCTGAGCGAGAACGCCGGCAAGCTGTAATTGCTGCGCGCACAAAAAAACCGGCCATGATGGCCGGTTTTTTTGTGCCGTCCAGTGCCGGCTTCTTCGCGGGTAAACCCGCTCCCACAGGGGGTGTGCATGCCTTGAGGTAAGCAACCAGCCTGTGGGAGCAACTGTCTTGCTCAATTTCTAGCATCTGGCGCGCCCTGTAGGAGCGGGTTTACCCGCGAAGAGGCCGGCACAAGCAGCAAAAGACAGTTGCTCCCACAAGAGCCCCACAGGTCTCAGCCTTGAGTGATCCCGGTGAGAGCGGGTGACCCGCGAATACGATTTCAGATCAATCGTTGAAATCGCGCCAGCCGCCCATCTCTTTCCAGCGGTTGACGATGCCGCAGAACAGCTCGGCCGTCTTCTCGGTGTCGTAACGCGCCGAGTGCGCCTCACGCCCGTCGAAGTCGATGTCGGCGCTCTGGCAGGCCCGCGCCAGCACGGTCTGGCCATAGGCCAGGCCCGCCAAGGTAGCGGTGTCGAAGCTGGAGAACGGGTGGAACGGGTTGCGCTTCAGGTCGTTGCGGGCCACGGCCGCATTGAGGAAGCCGAGGTCGAAGCTGCTGTTGTGGCCAACCAGGATTGCCCGCTTGCAACCATTGGCCTTGAGCGCCTTGCGCACGCCGCGGAAGATATCGGTCAGCGCGCTTTCCTCGCTCACCGCCATGCGCAGCGGGTGGTCCAGCTTGATCCCGGTGAACTCCAGCGCGGCAGCTTCGATGTTGGCGCCCTCGAACGGCTCTACCCGGTGGAAGTAGGTGTGCTCGGGGAACAGGAAGCCTTTCTCGTCCATGCCGATGGTGACTGCGGCAATTTCCAGCAGGGCATCGGTGGCACTGTTGAAACCGCCGGTTTCCACATCCACCACTACCGGCAAGTAACCGCGGAAGCGCTCGGCCATCGGATGGCGCGAGCCGCTGCTGCCCTGGGTGTCCTGGTCGTCTTCGTAGAGGTCTTCACTCACGCGTTTTCCTCCAGCAGGCGCCAGCGCAGCTTCTCACCGGCACGTAGCGGGACTACGGTCTGCTCGCCAAATGGCAGGCTGTCCGGCGCTGTCCACTCTTCGCGGACCAGGGTGATGGTGTCGGTGTTCGCCGGTAGGCCGTAGAAGGCCGGGCCGTGCAGGCTGGCAAAACCTTCCAGCTTGTCCAGCGCGTTACGCTGCTCGAACGCTTCTGCGTACATCTCGATGGCCGCGTACGCGGTGTAGCAACCGGCGCAACCACAGGCGGCTTCCTTGGCGTGGCGGGCGTGCGGGGCCGAGTCGGTACCGAGGAAGAACTTCGGGTTACCGCTGGTGGCCGCATCCAGCAGTGCCACCTGGTGCGTGTTACGCTTGAGGATTGGCAGGCAGTAGAAGTGCGGGCGAATACCGCCAACCAGCATGTGGTTGCGGTTGTACAGCAGGTGCTGGGCGGTGATGGTCGCGCCGACGTTGGCAGGGGCCTCGGTGACGAACTGCGCAGCATCGCTGGTGGTGATGTGCTCGAACACCACTTTCAACGTCGGGAAGCGCTCGACCACCCGGCGCATGTGCTCATCGATGAAGCGCTTTTCGCGGTCGAATACGTCGATCTCGCTGCGGGTCACTTCACCATGCACCAGCAGAGGCATGCCAACTTCCGCCAGTGCCTCGATGGCCGGGAAGATGTTGTCGATGCTGGTCACGCCCGAATCGGAGTTGGTGGTGGCGCCGGCCGGGTACAGTTTGGCGGCGTACACGAAACCGCTGGCCTTGGCCGCACGCACGTCCTCGGGGCTGGTGCGGTCGGTGAGGTACAGCACCATCAGCGGCTCAAAGCGGCTGCCGGCCGGGCGTGCGGCGAGGATGCGCTCACGGTAGGCGCCGGCCTCGGCGGCGTTGCGCACCGGAGGAACCAGGTTAGGCATGATGATGGCACGGGCGAAAGTGCGCGCCACGTCGCCAACGGTGTGGGGCAGGACGGCACCATCGCGCAGATGGATGTGCCAGTCGTCGGGGCGCAGGAGGGTCAGGCGATCGGACATTGGGGATTCCAGGCGGGTCGAACTCAAGCCCTAATGCTACCGGAAAACCCTGGGGCGAGCACGGCTATCAAGTTTTCCGGGTGGCGTCCGATAGCCTGCAGGTAAGCCGTCAGAATTTGTGGAGCCGCCCGTGCGCCAGCGTTACCTAACCCTGTTGACCCTGTTCGCCAGCCTGCCGGCCGGCGCACTGACTTTCCAGACGCGCATGGAGAACATTGCGTGGAAAGTCGAGGGTGACCCGTTCGAATGCCGGCTGATCCAGCCGATCGACGGCTTTGGCAGTGGTGAGTTCGTTCGCCGGGCGGGCGAGCAGCCGGTATTCCAGCTGCGCTCGGACAGCAACGTGCTGGGGGCGGGCACGGCCAGCCTGTTGGCCGCGGCAGCGCCTTGGCAACCGGGGCGTGGCGATATCAACCTGGGCAGTGTGCGAATGGCTCGCACGGGTGTGCTGTTCAGCTCATCCCAGGGCCAGGCCAGTCGGTTGATCAATGGCTTGCTCGATGGTCGCAGCACGGTGGTGAGGAATTACACTGGCGAAGCGGGCAGGGCGATGGAAGTGCGAGTGTTGCCGGTCAGTTTCGCCAAGGCCTACAGCGATTACCAGGTGTGCGCCGCCAAGCTGTTGCCGATGAACTACGACCAGGTACGGCAGACCCAGGTTGGCTTCCCGGGGGGCGGTATCGAGCTGGATGACGCCGCCAAGGCGAGGCTGGACGTGATTCTCGACTACATGAAGGCCGACTCGACGGTTAACCATATCGAGCTCGATGGGCATTCCGATAACAGTGGTAATCGCTTGACCAACCGCGACCTGTCGCGCCGGCGGGCGCTGGCCGTGGCTGATTACCTGAAAGCCCATGGGGTGGCGGAAGAGCAGATTACCTTGCGCTTCCATGGCGAGCGGTACCCGTTGGCGAAGAACAACAGTGCGGCGAATCGGGCGCGGAATCGGCGGGTGAATATCGAACTGGATCGGGTTGCAGTGGTTGAGAAGGCCGTGGACAAAGCTGCCGAAAAAGCGCCTGAAGCCACTGCCCCTGCGCCAGCTGCCAAATGAATCGCTTTTGGTGGGCACAACTGCGTGCTCGCTCTTCAAAGTTTGCGCGGTCTGCGTAGGAGCGGGTTCACCCGCGAACGTGGACGTAGCCGCTGCCATCACGGCGTTGAAAGCTTCGCAATCCAAACCCTTCCCAAGCGTCCGGATTCGTCCTCAATGTGTCCGTCGCCCTTCCGACAATTCCTGTCGCTTTGTCGTCAGAAGCTGTCGCCCCACTGTAAATTTGTCAACAACGCCGTTAGAATCGATCCCTTTCCGTACAACCCCGTGGAGTGATGGCATGGCGGACGTAAAAAAGGTCGTACTGGCGTATTCCGGCGGCCTTGATACTTCGGTGATTCTCAAGTGGCTGCAGGATACCTATAACTGCGAAGTGGTGACCTTCACCGCTGACCTGGGTCAGGGCGAAGAGGTCGAGCCGGCCCGTGCCAAGGCTCAGGCAATGGGCGTTAAAGAGATCTACATCGACGACCTGCGCGAAGAATTCGTGCGTGATTTCGTATTCCCGATGTTCCGCGCCAACACCGTCTACGAAGGTGAGTACCTGCTGGGTACTTCCATCGCACGTCCGCTGATCGCCAAGCGCCTGATCGAAATCGCCAACGAAACCGGCGCCGACGCCATTTCCCATGGTGCCACCGGCAAAGGCAACGACCAGGTTCGTTTCGAGCTGGGTGCCTATGCGCTGAAGCCTGGCGTCAAGGTTATTGCCCCATGGCGTGAGTGGGACCTGCTGTCTCGCGAGAAGCTGATGGACTATGCCGAGAAGCACGGCATCCCGATCGAGCGCCACGGCAAGAAGAAATCGCCTTACTCGATGGACGCCAACCTGCTGCACATCTCCTACGAAGGCGGTGTTCTGGAAGATACCTGGACCGAGCACGAAGAAGACATGTGGCGCTGGAGCGTCTCGCCTGAGAACGCCCCGGACCAGGCTACCTACCTCGAGCTCACCTACCGCAACGGTGACATCGTTGCCATCGATGGCGTCGAGAAGTCCCCTGCAACCGTGCTGGCCGACCTGAACCGTATCGGTGGTGCCAACGGCATCGGCCGCCTGGACATCGTCGAAAACCGTTACGTCGGCATGAAGTCGCGTGGCTGCTACGAGACCCCTGGCGGCACCATCATGCTGAAGGCACACCGTGCCATCGAGTCGATCACCCTGGACCGCGAAGTCGCTCACCTCAAAGACGAGCTGATGCCGAAGTACGCCAGCCTGATCTACACCGGCTACTGGTGGAGCCCGGAGCGCGTGATGCTGCAGCAGATGATCGACGCTTCGCAGGTCAACGTGAATGGTGTGGTGCGCCTGAAGCTGTACAAGGGCAACGTCACTGTGGTCGGCCGCAAGTCGGACGATTCGCTGTTCGATGCCAACATCGCCACCTTCGAAGAGGATGGCGGCGCCTACAACCAGGCGGACGCTGCCGGCTTCATCAAGCTCAACGCCCTGCGTATGCGCATTGCTGCCAACAAGGGCCGCTCGCTGCTCTGATTGCTGGCTTGTTGCAATAGAAACCTCGGCTCAGGCCGGGGTTTTTTTTGCATGCTGGAAACGAGGGCGTTCAACGGAATGGGCTGACGACATCGCCCTCCAGTGCGCTGATAGACAACTGTACACATTGACGCCTGTCGATGTTGCAAAAGCGCCAGATTCGCGATGGCACGGGCGGTTGAGCAAGCGCATACAAGAGCTGCTGTTCCATCATGCGACAGGCGTCGGGGCCAGAGTACATGTATGTGACGGGGTCGGCTGACTGTGCCTCATGGGCCACGGCAAGTTTGGCCGTACTGCTCAGAGGTGTCGCATAGTCTTTTGCCTTTCTGTCTGGTGACGGGCTGTAGAGCGATTTGTAATTGAAGTTGAGCGTCAGAAAGAACAGCGCCGTAAGAAAAAACGGAAAGCCCACCAGAAACCAGGTGTAGAGCTTTTGGCTGGACTCGCTGAGAAACGGCAGCGTGGCAAGTGCGGAGGCTTCGATAATCCCTGCGAAGATGGCAATGATCGTCAGCGGGGCGAGTGGTTGTGCTTGGTCTTGGGCTTGGGTCATGGAGCCGTCTCGAGCGGTTTTGCCCATCTTTACCTTGCGGCCTTACTCAACTAAAGACTGGACTACTTTCCCGGTTAGGAATAATCGTGACTAAGGCTTGCTGCCGTATTTTTACATCATGATTGAATTGGATGTTTCTGTTGCGGGCGGTTACTTATCAACTGGAGCTTTATTGCAGACGGATGATAGCGTTAATCGGTAATAAGGAATTCGTTTGTTACAACCATGGTCATGGTGTGTAGGAAATTTCTGTAAGTATTGTAGGTTTTGTCTGTGCATGGATTTCGTAGGCAAATCGCCGCGCCAGCAGACGTTCTGTCAGTTATCTTGGCGTGCCAAAGCTTCAACAATGAATGGATATCGCATGAACAAAGTGCTTATCGTGGATGATCATCCGGTCATACGCCTTGCCGTACGCATGCTGATGGAGCGGCATGGGTATGACGTCGTGGCGGAGACCGACAATGGGGTGGATGCGTTGCAACTGACACGGCAACACCTGCCGGATATCGTGGTGCTGGATATCGGCATCCCGAAACTGGATGGCCTGGAGGTGATTGCCCGCATGGCGGCCTTCAGCCCGGGCAGCAAGGTACTGGTGCTGACGTCACAGTCCCCTGGCAACTTTTCGATGCGCTGCATGCAGGCGGGGGCAGCCGGGTATGTATGCAAGCAGCAGGAGCTAACCGAGCTGCTGAGTGCAATCAAGGCGGTGTTATCGGGTTATAGCTACTTCCCCAACCAAGCCATGCATGCGTCCCGTGGCAGGGGGGCGTGCAGCGAGATGGATATGGTCAACCGCCTGTCGGCACGGGAAATGACTGTACTGCAACAGTTGGCGCGCGGGCGTTCGAACAAGGAAATTGCAGACAGTATGTACCTCAGCAACAAGACGGTCAGTACCTACAAGTCGCGCTTGTTGCTCAAGCTCAATGCGCGGTCGCTGGTAGACCTGATTGAGCTCGCGCAACGGCAAGGCCTGAGCTGACCGCCGACCTGTAAGCCTCCGGGGCAGGAGGCTTTGCCAAAGCTGCAGCACCAGCGTTACAGGTCGTAGTCGAAATCAGCCAACTGCTTCTGCAGGCGCCGTTCTTCCAGCATGTTGTCGATGGTGCGGCGTTTGCTCAGGTTGGTCTTTGCGGTTTCTACCTGGGGCTCCGCGTCATCGTCTGCTGCAACAAAATCATCTTCGATCGACAGGTCGTCTTTATCGCTACTCATGAGTCGCTCCAAGCCAAGGGGCCTTTGGCCGTCCTTATAACCAGAAAGCAGACGCTGGTAAAAAAGATTTTTTCAATCGCCGAGAGCGGTTTTCAGCTATCGCCTCAATCGTCGGAAGTTTTGTGCTTGTACTCGCACAAATCTTCGATTCGGCAACTGCCACATCTTGGCTTGCGCGCCTGACACACATAGCGCCCGTGCAGGATCAGCCAGTGGTGGGCGTCGAGCAGGTAGTCTTTGGGTACGAATTTGACCAGTTTCTTTTCCACTTCAAGCACCGTTTTGCCCGGTGCGATACCTGTACGGTTACTGACCCTGAAGATATGGGTATCCACCGCCATGGTGGGTTGGCGGAATGCTGTGTTGAGCACCACATTGGCAGTCTTGCGACCGACACCAGGCAGCGCCTCAAGGGCCTCGCGGGTTTGCGGCACCTGGCTGTCGTGATGTTCGATCAGCAGCCGGCAGGCCTCGATGACGTTCTTGGCCTTGCTGTTGTACAGCCCGATGGTCTTGATGTAATCGCTAAGGCCTTCAACACCCAGGGCATAGATAGCCTCGGGGGTATTGGCGACGGGGAACAGGCGGGCAGTGGCCTTGTTGACGCCGACGTCGGTGGATTGCGCGGACAGTGTTACCGCAACCAGCAGTTCGAACGGTGTGGTGTAGGCCAGTTCAGTCTTCGGGTCGGGGTTGTCTTCATGCAGCCTGCGAAATATCTCCAGGCGTTTGGCGGCATTCATGAAATCAGAGCTTTCCTTGACGGCGTGAGTGGGCAGGGCCCGGATGCAGGCGATTGTACAAGGCCAGCAGCAGTCCGAGCATTAGCAGTGCACCGGGCGCGAGGCTGGCCAGGTGCAGGTCGGCAAACTCGGCCAGCCATTGGCGGCTGGCACCGAGCAGCAAGCAGGTGGCAAAAACAGTACCAAGGTAACGGGCAAGCAGGCGCCAGCGGCCTTGATGGGGCAGCAGGTGATCGCAGGCCAGGCATTGCAGGCACAACAATGCGGGGTAGTGGCCAAGGGCAAGCGCCATGGGCAACCACCAGGCATACAGGACCATTTGCAGGCAACTGGCCAGGGCTGCGAGAAGCATCAGGCTGGCGAGCATGTAAGCCCGGATGGACAAGTGCTGACGCAGGGGCGCTGACAACAGTTGGTGCATGCCGCCCATCACGATTGCGCACAGGCCGATGGTGGCGCCTTCACGCAGTGTGCGGGTGGCTCCCAGCAGAGGGATCAGGCTTGTGGCCAGCAGCAAGAAGCTATTCATGTTCGGGGCCGCCCAGCAGCACGCTGCGCTGCTCATCAAAATAGCCTAGTGCCTCTTGCAAGGTTGTGATGACGGCACGCGAGGTCACGGTCGCGCCGGCCAATTGGTCAAAGTCACCTTGGTCCCGCTTCAGTGCCCAGTGATCACCCAATTGGCGGTTGGCGAACTGTTCCAGCCAGTGCAACTGCGGGTCACCCAGGCGGGCACCCAGCCCTGGAGTTTCCTGTTGTTCGACCACCTGGCAGCCGATCAGCCGGCCATCGGTGGCGACGGCGATGCTGAGTACGATCGGCCCGCTATAGCCCTGGGCCCTGCTGACCAGAATGATGGCACTTGGCTTGCCTGCCAGCGTGGCACGGTATGCTGCCAGGATTCGGCTGTTGGGCCGTTGTGCGGCAGGCCTAGGCAGCGGGCTGTCCAGCGGCTGGTTGTCATAACTGCCTTCGGGCAGCACTGCCAGCCTTTGGCGGCTTTGCAATTGCTTTTCGGCGCTGGCAATGGCTGGGCTGGTCCATTGCCGCCATGCCAAGGTGGACGCTACCGCCACTGCCCCTGTCAGCAGTAGCAGGCCCACTTCTCGTGCCAGGCGCCTCATTGGGCAGCCTGCTGCTGCCGCTGGGGCAGGCGATCAAGCGCCGGTGCCATCATGTTCATCAGCAGGATGGCGAACGCGGTACCATCCGGGTAGCTGCCCCAGGTGCGAATCAGGTAGATCAGCAGCCCGGCGCCAAGCCCGAAATACAGCCTGGCCCGCGCGTTCCTGGGCCCGGATACCGGCTCGGTAGCAATGAAGAACGCGGCCAGCATGGTTGAACCGGAGAACAGGTGCAGCAGGGGCGAGCCATTGGAGTCCGATCCCGAACCGTTCCAGCCCACTAGGCTGAAAACGAACAGCCCTGCCAGCAAGCCCAGTGGCGTATGCCAACTGATCACCTTGCGCTGCAGCAGAAACAGACCGCCAAGCAGAAATGCTAGGTTGACCCATTCGCTATCCCGGCCGCCCAGGTTGCCGAAGCCCGGGTGGCTGGCGAACAGCTCATCAATGGTCAGGCTGCGATTGTGACGCAGGCCGTCGAGCACCGTTGGCCGGGCCCAGGCATCGATCTGTTCGCCGCCGGTGAATACTTGCTGAAGGCTATCGAGCAGGCCGGGTACAGGCCCTGGCCAATGGTTCATCTGCAGCGGGAAGCTCAGCAAGACGAAGGCATAACCGACCATGGCCGGGTTGAACAGGTTGCGCCCGACGCCACCAAACGCCTGTTTGCCGATGCCGATGGCAACGCTCGAGGCAACCACCGGCAGCCACCATGGCGCCAGTGTGGGAAGGGCGGCGGCCAGCAGCACGGCGGTCACCAAGGCGCTGCCGTCATTCAGCGCTGTGCTCAACGGTTGAGCGCGTAGCTTCAGTAATGCGGCTTCACATAGCAGCGCCGCACTGGCGCACAGCAACAGGTTCAGCACAATCCCCCAGCCATGCAGCCATAGCAGTGCCAGCAGGCCAGGCAGGCAGGCCAACAAGACCAGGCCCATGCTGGTACGCAGCCGCGGGTCGGGTTGGGCGATCATGACGCGAACATTCCGTTGAAGCCGGAAAACGCCATGGCCATTACCCCTGCGCCGATCAGTTCGATGGGCAGGCCGCGCAGTGCGCCGGGCACGTCGGCGTGCTCAGTGCGCTGGCGCAGGTCTGCGAACACGGCCAGCGCCAGCCAGAAACCGCCGCCGGCCAGCAGCCCTTGCAGCAGGGTGGCTGGCCAGGTGCTGTCGTCGCTTGCCTGTTGCAGGGCCAGCCCCAGGGCGACGGCGTTGCTCGGCAGCAGTGCTGGCAACCTCAGTGTGGGCCAGGCCGGGCGCCATTTGGCCAGTAGCACTGATATGCCCCACGCAAGCAGCGCCAGCCAGGGCAGTAACAGGAACAGGGCAAGATCGCGGATGTGTAGCAGGTCAAGTAGACCACGCAGCAGTTGTGCGCCACTCACGCCAAGGGCAATACACAGGGCGCAGGCAAGGCCTTGCACATGCAACTGCGGCCGGGGGGATGGCCGTTCTGACAGGCACAGGTGATTGACCAGCGCGGCGCTGATCAGGACCAGAAGGTAATCGCTCATGAAATGACGATAGCCGGGAATCGGGGGGATTGTCCGGTGTGTGGCATCACGTTGCCAGAGTACGTGTGGGGGCGGGCATGCCCGCCCCCACACAGTGGCCAGCAAGGCTGTTACTTGATGCGTTGGCCTGGTTTGGCGCCGCTGTCCGGGCTCAGCAGGTAGATTTCTTCACCACCAGGGCCGGCCGCCATGACCATGCCCTCGGACACGCCAAAGCGCATCTTCCGTGGCTTGAGGTTGGCCACCATCATGGTCAGGCGGCCTTCCAGTCTGGAAGGGTCAGGGTAGGCCGACTTGATGCCGGAGAACACGTTGCGACGCTCGTCGCCAATGTCCAGGGTCAGCTGCAACAGCTTGTCGGCACCTGGGACGGCCTCGGCTTTGACGATCAGCGCCACGCGCAGGTCGACGGCAGCAAAGGTGTCGAACTCGATTTCCGCCGATAGCGGGTCCTTGGTCAGCTCGCCGTTGCCGGCCGGGGCCTTGGCTTCTGCGGCCAGCAGGTCTTCCTTGCTGGCCGCGACCATGGCTTCGACCTTGGCCGGTTCAATGCGGCTCATCAGCGCCTTGAACGGGTTCAGTTGGTGGTTTTCCAGGCGCGACAGGTGGTCGTTCCAGGTGAGTGGGGCAACGTTGAGGAAGGTTTCGGCGTCGGCAGCCAGCAGCGGCAGCACCGGCTTGAGGAAGATCACCAACTGGCGGAACAGGTTGATGCCTTGGGCGCAGATGGCCTGCACTTCGTCCTGCTTGCCCTCCTGCTTGGCCAGCGACCATGGCGCCTTGTCGGCGATCCAGGCGTTGGCGCGGTCGGCCAGCGCCATGATTTCGCGCATGGCGCGGCCAAAGTCGCGGCCTTCGTAAGCCTCGGCAATTGACGGGGCGGCAGCCAGGAAGGCTTCGGTCAACTCAGGTGCGGCATCACCGCCTACCATGACGCCTTCGTTGCCCTTGTGGATGAAGCCGGCACAACGGCTGGCGATGTTGACCACCTTGCCGACCAGGTCGGAATTGACCTTCTGCACGAAGTCTTCCAGGTTCAGGTCCAGGTCATCGACGCCACGGCCCAGCTTGGCGGCGTAGTAGTAACGCAGGTATTCCGGCTGCAAGTGGTCCAGGTAGGTGCGGGCCTTGATGAAGGTGCCGCGCGATTTGGACATCTTGGCGCCGTTGACGGTCAGATAGCCGTGTACGTTGACTGCGGTCGGCTTGCGGAAGCCGGCACCCTCGAGCATGGCTGGCCAGAACAGGGCGTGGAAGTTGACGATGTCCTTGCCGATGAAGTGGTACAGCTCGGCCTTGGAGCCTTCGTTCCAGAAGGCGTCGAAGTCCAGCTCCGGGCGGCGTGCGCAGAGGTTCTTGAAGCTGGCCATGTAGCCGATTGGCGCATCCAGCCACACGTAGAAGTACTTGCCAGGCTCACCCGGGATCTCGAAGCCGAAGTACGGTGCGTCGCGGGAGATGTCCCACTCCTGCAGGCCGGAGTCCAGCCATTCGGCCAGCTTGTTGGCGACCGCATCCTGCAGGGTGCCGCTACGGGTCCATTGCTGCAGCATGGCTTGGAAGTCGGGCAGCTTGAAGAAGAAGTGCTGCGAATCACGCAGGACCGGGGTGGCACCGGAGATTGCCGACTTTGGGTTCTTCAATTCGGTAGGCGCGTAGGTGGCGCCGCATTTTTCGCAGTTGTCGCCGTACTGGTCTTCGGCCGCGCACTTGGGGCAGGTGCCCTTGATGAAGCGGTCGGCCAGGAACATGCCCTTTTCCGGGTCGAAGTACTGGGTTACCGAACGGGTGGCAATGTGCCCGGCCTCACGCAGTCGCGTGTAGATCAGGCTCGACAGTTCGCGGTTCTCTTCGCTGTGGGTGGAGTGGAAGTTGTCGAAGTCCACCAGGAAGTCGGCGAAGTCGCTGCTGTGTTCGGCCTGGACATTGGCGATCAACTGTTCCGGTGTGATGCCTTCCTTTTCGGCGCGCAGCATGATGGCCGAGCCGTGGGCGTCGTCGGCGCAGACGTAGATGCACTGGTTGCCGCGTAGCTTCTGGAAGCGTACCCACATGTCCGTCTGGATGTACTCCAGCATATGGCCAAGGTGGATCGATCCATTGGCATAGGGCAGGGCGCTGGTGACGAGAATCTGACGTGGCTCGGACATGGTGGCTCGGCTACTTATCTGGCTCGGGGTAAAAATGAGGGTGATCGGCCACTATAAAGGGCTGGCGAAGATATTTCACCCCGCATGCGCATCTGCTGACGATTGACGGGTTAGGATAGGCGCCTGTTTTACATTCAGTTTGCCAATGGGAGTCTCCATGAGTGCCGTCACCCGTGCCGCCGTCGAAGGCGTGCTTCGCCAGTACACCGACCCCTACCTGAACCAGGACCCGGTCAGCGCCGGTTGCGTGCGCGCCATCGATATCCAGGGCGGGCAGGTCAACGTGCAGTTGCAGTTGGGGTATGCCGCCGGGCTGTTCAAGAGCGGATGGGCCCAGGTGCTGCAGACCGCCATCGGTAACCTTGAGGGTGTCAGCGACGCCCAGGTGTCGATCGACTGTGTGGTGGCGGCACACAAGGCCCAGGCCCAGGTGCCGGCCATGGCCAACGTCAAGAACATCATCGCCGTGGCGTCGGGCAAAGGCGGTGTGGGCAAGTCGACCACCGCAGCCAACCTGGCCTTGGCGCTGGCTCGCGAAGGTGCGCGGGTCGGTATTCTCGATGCCGATATCTATGGCCCCAGCCAAGGCGTGATGTTCGGTATCGCCGAAGGCACTCGCCCGCAGATTCGTGAACAGAAGTGGTTTGTGCCGATCAAGGCCCATGGGGTGGAAGTCATGTCCATGGCGTTCCTCACCGACGACAACACACCCATGGTCTGGCGTGGCCCTATGGTCTCCGGTGCGTTGCTGCAGTTGGTGACCCAGACCGCCTGGGATGACCTGGATTACCTGGTGATCGACATGCCACCGGGTACCGGCGACATTCAGCTCACCCTGGCGCAAAAGGTACCGGTGGCTGGCTCGGTGATCGTCACCACTCCGCAGGACCTGGCCCTGCTCGATGCCAAGAAGGGCGTGGAGATGTTCCGCAAGGTCAATATCCCGGTGCTGGGCGTGGTCGAGAACATGGCCGTGCACATCTGCTCGAACTGTGGTCATGCCGAGCACCTGTTCGGTGAGGGCGGTGGCGAGAAGCTGGCCAGCCAATATGGCGTCGACTTGCTGGCGTCGCTGCCATTGTCGATGCTGATCCGTGAGCAGGCTGACAACGGCAAGCCGACAGCGATTGCCGAACCGGAAAGCCAGATTGCCATGGTCTATCAGGAGCTGGCGCGCCAGGTGGGGGCGCGGATTGTGCTGCAGGAAGCGGCAGCGCCGGCGATGCCTAGCATTACCATTAGTGAAGATTGATCTGAGACCGAGTCGCCTGCTTCGCGGGTAAACCCGCTCCCACAGGTACAGCGCAGCCTTCAAGTACCGCGCGGTCCCTGTGGGAGCGAACAATTCGGTCTTTCAGCCAGGCATAAAAAAACCCGCCAGAAGGCGGGTTTTTTTGAAAGCTAAAAAGCTAGATCGACTTAGGCGATCTGAACTTCTTCAGCCTGCATGCCTTTCTGGCCGCGGGTAGCGACGAAAGTAACAGCCTGGCCTTCTTTCAGGGTTTTGAAGCCGTCAGCTTGGATGGCTTTGAAGTGCACGAACAGGTCGTCGCCCGACTGAGGGGTGATGAAGCCGTAGCCTTTCTCATCGTTGAACCACTTAACAACACCGGATTGACGGTTGGACATTTTTCTGTCTCCTTGGACAATTTGATAACGGTCAGGAAAAACCCTGCCCGGGACTGAGCGCAAAGAGAGCAGAAAATTCAGCGATGGGCCGATCAGGATCGTGCATCAAACTAGAGATTCTCGGTGTCACGTGCAGCACAGTGGCGCCACCTTACCCCACTTTCCGCAACCTGCCAATGGTCTGAAGGCGCTTTACGCAAATTCGGATCGACGGCGGCTGCAGCCCCCGCCCGACGCGGGGTGAGGCATTGAACTTTAACCTGGGCGCCGGGACCGGTAAGATGCGCACCACGATTTTCACCACGCAACTCTTCAGGACACCCCGCCATGAGCATCAAATCGGACAAGTGGATTCGCCGCATGGCGCAGGAACACGGCATGATCGAACCGTTCGTCGAGCGCCAGGTGCGCGGCGAGCAGGACAGCCGGGTGATCTCCTTCGGCGTCTCCAGCTACGGCTACGACGTGCGCTGCGCCGACGAATTCAAGGTATTCACCAATATCAATTCCGCTACTGTCGACCCGAAAGACTTCGATGCCGGTAGCTTCGTCGACATCAAGAGCGACGTCTGCATCATTCCGCCAAACTCTTTTGCCTTGGCGCGCACTGTCGAATACTTCCGCATTCCGCGTGACGTGCTGACCATCTGCCTGGGCAAGAGCACCTACGCCCGTTGCGGCATCATCGTCAACGTCACCCCGCTCGAACCTGAGTGGGAAGGCCACGTGACCCTGGAGTTCTCCAACACCACCACGCTGCCGGCGAAGATCTACGCCAACGAAGGCGTGGCGCAGATGCTGTTCCTGCAGTCCGACGAAGAGTGCGAAGTGTCTTACAAGGACCGTGGTGGCAAATACCAGGGCCAGCGCGGCGTTACCCTGCCGCGTACCTGAGCCGACAGACGCGGGGAATTACCCGCGCCTTTGGCACTCCAACGGAGTAACGCCGGTGCGCATGATGTGCATCGGCTTTCGTCAGGAGCAGCCAATGAAACTCCATCCCGCAATCAGTGCCAAGCTGGCAGGCCTGCAGCCCAACCACGTCGGGTTGTTGCCCTGGTCACTGCTGGCGCACCCGCTGCCGATGCAGGCGGGGGGCGTGCCCCACCAGCCTGACCCCGATACCCCGCAACCGCCGGAACCCGGCGAAAATCCTCCCATGGAGCCGGGCGAGCCGACCTTGCCTGACGAGCCACCTCCTGCGCCTGTCGCTTGAGCGCCGTTACAGCGGCCAGACGCGACCTGCGCCAACGAGGTATACCTCGTTGGCGTGGGTCGGGGTTATTTCCCATCCCCCGGTAAACTCGCCGAATGCCGGTAGCAGGCTGACCTGCTCGCCGATCAGGAAGCAGGGAAGGCGCAGGCGCTGACGGGCCTTGCCACGCAGGACGAAGACGGGGTGCACGTGGCCGGCGAGGACCGCGTGTGTGGCGTGGGCCTGTGGCTCATGCCGCAGCGCGAAAGGTCCCACAATCCACGGTTCGTCTACCACTTCAATATCAAACGAAGTGGGTGGATCGCCGGCGTTGCGATCATGATTACCGCGTATCAGCACGATTTTCAGGTCTTCATGCCGTTTGCGCCATTCATGCAGCCGGGCCAGCGTTGCGGGTGCCCGAGCTGCGCGCGCATGCAGAAAGTCACCCAGCACGATCAGTTGCTCGCAGTCATGTTCGTCCAGCAGGGCATCCAGGCGGGCAAGGGTCGCCTCGGTGGTACCGCGTGGTACCGGTTGGTGCAGGGCACGGTAGCTGGCAGCCTTGCCGATGTGCATGTCTGCCAACAGCAGGGCACGTCGGGCGGGCCAGTAGATGGCCCTGTCGGGTAGCAACCAGAGGGCCTGGCCACAATGTTCGATGGGCTGGTAATTCATCTTGCGCCCGCCGCTTGTTCCAGATCTGCCACCATTCGCGCAATCCTGTCAGCCAGCTTCTCGGTGCTCAGTGTTTCGCGCATACCCTCCACCAACAAGGCGAAGGCCAAGGGACCTGGCCGCTTGAGTGCCCGCAGGTCCAGTTGCAGCCTGCTCATTTTCAGCAGTTGGCGACGCAGCCGTGCGATCTCCAGTTCTTCGCTCAACACTTCATCCCGCGCCTGGCCCAGCAGCAGATTGCACGCGTCGTGCTTGCGAAACACTTCATAGAACAACCCGCTTGAGGCCTGGATCTGCCGAGTGCTTTTCTGCGCGGCTGGGTAGCCGCCAAACACCAGCCCGGCAATCTGGGCTATTTCACGAAAGCGCCGCAGTGCCATTTCGCCAGCATTCAGGCTGGCCAGTACATCTGCCAGCAGGTCCTCGGTTCCTAGTGCCTGCGGTAAATATCTGGCCCAGTCCACTTGGGTAGGGCTGAGCAGTTCGAACCCATAGTCGTTGACAGCGATCGACACCGACAGCGGTTGCACGCGGCTGACTCGCCAGGCAATCAGGTTGGCCAGGCCCAGGTTGGCCATGCGCCCGGCAAAGGGGTACAGGAACAGGTGCCAACCCTGGCGCGATTTGAAGGTCTCGGCCAGCAACGTGCCGGTGGTAGGCAGGGCGGACCATTGTGCCTGTAACGCCAGCAACGGGCGCACCGCATGCATTTCCGGGCCCTCATAACGTTCATGAGCTGCTGCATCGAGTTGTTCGACCAACGCATCCGCCAACTCGCCAGAGAGCGGCATGCGCCCGCCATTCCAGCGTGCCAGCGCCGCTTTGCGCGCCGTGCTGCGACGCACATAGGCGGTCATGTTCTCAACGCGAACCAACTCAAGTACCCGACCAGCAAACACCAACGTATCGCCAGGCCGCAGACGCGCGATGAACGCTTCTTCGACACTGCCCAGCGCCTTGCCTCCACCGCCCTTGCTCCAGAATTTCAGTTGCAGGTTGGCATCGCTGACGATGGTGCCGATACACATGCGGTGGCGCCGGGCGAGGCGTTCGCTGGCTACCCGGAACACCCCGTCGGCATGGCGTTCGACGCGCTGGTAGTCCGGGTAGGCAGTCAGTGAACTGCCACCGTGGCAGACAAAATCAAGTGCCCATTGCCATTGGCTATCGCGCAACTCGCGAAAAGCCCAGGTGCTGCGTACTTCTGCCAGCAACTGTTCGGGGCGAAAGCCGCTGCCCAGGGCCATGCTGACCAGGTGCTGCACCAGCACATCCATGCACAGGCGCGGCGAGAAGCGGGCTTCGATGTGCCCGGCGGCCAGCGCCTGCCGGGCCGCTGCGGCCTCCACCAGCTCCAGGCTGTGGGTCGGCACCAAGGTGACCCGCGAGCGCCGCCCCGGCGCATGCCCCGAGCGCCCGGCACGCTGCATCAGGCGCGCAATGCCCTTGGCCGAGCCGATCTGCAGCACCCGTTCCACCGGCAGGAAATCCACGCCCAGGTCCAGGCTTGAGGTGCACACCACCGCTTTCAGGCTGCCTTGCTTGAGGCTACGCTCGACCCAGTCGCGGGTATCCCGGGCCAGCGAGGCATGGTGAAGGGCAATCAGCCCGGCCCAGTCGGGGCGGGCTTCAAGCAGGGCCTGATACCACAGCTCGGCCTGGGCACGGGTATTGGTGAACACCAGGCAACTGGTACTGGCGTCGATTTCCTGGCTGACCTGGTGGAGCATTTTCAGGCCCATGTGTCCGGCCCAGGGGAAGCGCTCGATCGCTGCCGGCAGCAAGGTGTCGACCAGTAGCGCCTTGTCCTGCCGGCCCTGAACCAGCAGGCCGCCTTGCGGCAGCAGTGCGTCCAGCGCGTGCTGCAGGTTGCCGAGAGTGGCGGAAAGGCCCCAGGTGATCAGGCCGGGTTGCCAGTGGCGAAGGTGGGCAAGGGCCAGTTGCAACTGAACCCCACGTTTGTTGCCAAGCAACTCGTGCCATTCGTCTACCACTATCAGGCGCAGCGTGGCGAAATCCTCGCGTGCCTGTTCCCGGGTCAGCAACAAGGTCAGGCTCTCGGGTGTGGTGACCAGCACGCTGGGCAGGCGTCGAGCTTGCCGGGCACGCTCGGCACTGCCGGTGTCGCCGCTACGTACGCCTACGTTCCAGGGCAGTGCCAGCTCGTCAAGCGGTGCTTGCAACGCGCGTGCGGTATCGGCGGCCAGGGCGCGCATGGGCGTTACCCATACCACTTGCAAGGGGGCGGGCTGGCGGCCCTGGGCGCTGGCCTTGAAGGCACGCAGTGCAGCTAGCCAAACCGCGTAGGTCTTGCCCGCACCGGTACTGGCATGCAGCAAGCCGGACTCGCCCCGCTCGACCGCAGCCCATACGCGCCGCTGGAAGGCGAACGGCTTCCAGCCGCGCTTGGCAAACCAGGCATTGGCGAGGTCGGTTGCAGCAGGCATGTGGCAGGTGGTCCTTTGAAGGCTGTGCTTCTACAGACCGCTTGTTGCCGACAATGGTTTTATCCGATCAATTGCCCAGCAGGTAACCGCTGCGGCATACCTGGTCACCTGCCACATGGGCGATGACCATGCCCGCGGTGGCCATGCGTCGTACGCTGCGCGCATACAGCAGGCCGGGCTGGCTGTTGCGCACGGCAGTAACCCGGTCGCTGAGCGGGTCGATGACTTCGGCGATCAGCTGGCCGGCCTCCAGGTGCTGGCCCGGTTTGGCGTGGTACACGAGCAAACCGCCCAAAGGGGTCGCCACCGGCTCTACGGCGGCCAGCGGTGTGGCCGGGCAGGGCAACGCGGGCAGGGCGGCGCAAGAGCCTTCGATAACGCCTGCATGGGTCAGGAAGTCGAGAATCGCCTGGCAGTCCTTGCGGGCCAGGTCATGGCTGACGTCCGCTTGGCCGCGCAACTCGACGGTGACCGAGCAGCAGCCGAGCGGGATCGGGAAGCGCTTGCCGAAGCGTTGTTGCAACTGCCACCAGACCAGACTGAAGCATTCATCGAACGACTGCCCGCCCGAGTCGGTGGCCAGCAGGCTGGCCTGGGCCCCCAGGTAGCGGGCCAGCGGCTCGATCTGCGGCCAGGCGTCCGGCGTGGTGTACAGGTGCTCGACCGCTTCGAAATCACAGTGCAGGTCCAGCACCATGTCGGCATCACAGGCCAACCGTTGCAGGATCAGGCGCTGGGCCTGCAGCGGTGTGCGTGCGGGGTGGGCGTCCAGCCCCCGGCGCAGGTATTCGCGGATCAGTTCAAGGTTGTGAGCCGGGTCCTGGGTCAGGTGCTCTTCAATCTGGTCGCCGATGCTGTCCGACAGGTCGACGAAGTTGCGGTTGAAGTTTTCCCCGCTCTGCAGTTCGAAACGGCCCAATGGCGCATCCAGCAGCACCTGCTCCAGGCCTACCGGGTTGGCTACCGGTACCAGGATGATCTCGCGCTGCAGACGGCCTTGCTGCTCCAGTTCTGCCAGGCGGCGCTTGAGGTGCCAGGCCACCAGCATGCCCGGCAGCTCATCGGCGTGCAGCGAGGCCTGGATATACACCTTGGCGCCACCACGGGGGCCGAAGTGGAAACTGTGCAGTTGTCGGGTGATGCCCGGTACGGGTGAGAGCAGGTCGTGGGTTGAATGGTGCATGGTGGTCCTGGGTACGTGGCGAATACGGTCTGCGACACGGGTCGGCTCAAAGATAGAAGCATAGTTTTTGGCCTTGCGCCTCACCCGATGCTTTCCTGGCCACCAAGTCGTCTCAGGCCAGCAATGCCTGCAGGGTCGCCAGGTCATCGGCTTCTTCCACCGGCTTGTCCAGCCGCCAGCGCAGCATGCGCGGAAAACGCACGGCAATGCCGCTTTTGTGGCGCCGGGACAGGGCGATGCCTTCGAAGCCCAACTCGAACACCAGTGTGGGTGACACGCTGCGCACCGGGCCGAAGGTTTCCACCGTGGTCTTGCGGATAATGGCGTCCACCTTGCGCATTTCTTCGTCAGTCAGCCCGGAGTAAGCCTTGGCGAAGGGCACCAGTGCGCGCCCTGGCGTGCCCACCGGTGCGTCCCAGACAGCGAAGGTGTAGTCGCTGTACAGGCTGGCCCGTCGGCCGTGGCCGCGCTGGGCATAGATCAGCACGGCATCGACGCTGAACGGGTCGATCTTCCACTTCCACCAGGTGCCCATGTCCTTGGTGCGGCCTACCCCGTACAGGGCCTCGCGCTGCTTGAGCATCAGGCCTTCCACGCCCAGGCTGCGCGACTGTTCGCGCTGGCGAGCCAGGCCGGCCCAATCCGGGCCTTCGAGCAGCGGCGATATCAGCACCGGAGCGAGCGGGTATTCAGCCACCAGGCGCTCCAGTTGGCTACGGCGTTCGTGCTGAGGTCGGCTACGCCAGTCTTCGCCTTGCCATTCCAGCAGGTCGTAGGCCTGTAGCACCACTGGCGCATCGTTGAGCAATTTCTTGCCCAACGTTTTGCGCCCAATGCGCTGTTGCAGTAATGAAAACGGTTGTACGGCCGGTTCAGCATCCGTACTCCCTGGTTTCCAGACCAGAATTTCACCATCGAGCACCACGCCATCGGGCAACGTCTGTGCCAGGCTGTGCAGTTCTGGAAAACGGTCGGTTACCAGTTCCTCTCCGCGCGACCACACCCACAACTGACCCTCACGCTTGACCACCTGGGCGCGAATACCATCCCATTTCCATTCTATTTGCCAGGCACTCGGCGGTCCCAGCAAGGCATCGAACTGTTCGCTTGGGGCCTGCAGGGGGTGGGCCAGGAAGAATGGGTAGGGCTGGCCGCCACGCTGGCGGTGTTCATCGTCTGATTCCGGGGTGATCAGCTTCTGGTAGCTGGCGGCGGTGGGACGATGGCTGATATCGGTGTACCCGACCAACCGCTGGGCTACGCGTTTGGCGTCCAGCCCCGCCAGTTGCGCCAAGGCGCGGGTGACCAGCAACTTGGAGACACCCACGCGAAAGCTTCCGGTCATCAGTTTGAGGCACAGCATCAGGCTGGGGCGGTCCAGCTGCACCCAGAGCGCTGGCAAGCGCTGCTGGATTTGCTCGTGTGGCAGCCCGCGCAAGGGCAGCAAGTGTTGCTCCACCCAGGTGGCCAGGCCTTCTTCGCTGCCATCGGCATGCAGCGGTAGCAACAATGAAATGGTCTCGGCCAGGTCACCTACGGCCTGATAGCTTTCTTCGAACAGCCAATCCGGCAAGCCGGCCAGGGCTGTGGCCATTTCGCGTAGAAGGCGGGTGGGGACCAACTGACGTGGTCGCCCACCCGCCAGGAAATACACCGCCCAGGCAGCATCTTCGGCGGGGGCTGCGGCGAAGTAGTCGCGCAGTGCTTCAAGCTTGGCATTGCTTGAGGTAGTGGCGTCCAGGCGCAGGTATAACGTGGCGAAGGCTTTCATGCTGAAGGCTCGGTATTCGGCACTTCGTCCTCGTCGCCATATTCGGTAACGAAGGCGCGGGCATCCAGGCCTTGTTCGTTGAGAAAACGCACCAGCACGTTGACCGAGCCATGGGTGACCATCACCCGTTCGGCGCCAGTCTGGCCAATGGCCCAGAGCAGGCCGGGCCAGTCAGCGTGGTCGGAAAGCACGAAGCCCCGGTCGACACCTCGGCGCCGACGGGTGCCACGCAACAGCATCCAGCCGCTGGCGAAGGCGTCGCTGTAATCGCCGAAACGGCGCATCCAGCTGCTGCCGCTGGCTGATGGCGGGGCCAGCACCAGTGCCTGGCGCAGCAAGGGGTCGTTGCGGGGAATGTCGCCGGCGTAGCGGGTTTCCGGCAGGTCGACGCCGGCATCGCGGTACACCCGGTTTAGCGGCTCGACGGCGCCGTGCACGAGGATCGGGCCGATGCTTGCATCCACCCCATGCAAAATCCGCTGGGCCTTGCCGAAGGCATAGCAGAACAGCACGCTGGCTTTACCTTGTGCGCTGTTGGCCCGCCACCAGGCATTGATGCTGGCGAAGATTTCGTTTTGGCTGGGCCAGCGGTAGATCGGCAGGCCGAAGGTCGATTCGGTGATGAAGGTGTGGCATGGCACCGGTTCGAAGGGCGTACAGGTGCCATCGGGCTCTACCTTGTAGTCTCCGGAGGCCACCCAGACCTCACCTTGGTACTCCAGGCGCACTTGTGCCGAGCCCAGCACATGCCCGGCCGGGTGCAGGCTCAGGGTTACCCCGCGGTGCAGGAGGCGCTCCGTATAGGGCAGGGTCTGCAAATCGATGCCTTGGCCCAGGCGACTACGCAAAATGCCGGCACCAGGGCTGGCGGTCAGGTAATGGCCATTGCCGGTACGCGCATGGTCGCCGTGACCATGGGTGATCACGGCCCGATCCACGGGCCGCCACGGGTCGATGTAGAAATCACCGGGCGGGCAGTACAGGCCTTCGGGGCGGGCGATGACGAGGTCCATGGGCTGTGTGCACTGGTTGGGTTACCAGTTAGGAGCCGTGGGGGAAGCAGGAAGTTCGGATGGGTTGAGCTTGGCGGGCCGCGCGCGGAAAGCTGGCCTGGCCTGAAAGTTCGAGCGCCGCGCGGGCGGCGCTCGATCTCACCCTATCGCCCCGGCACCAGCGTGAGCCGCTGGTTTCCATAGGCCCTGCCGAAGTTCTGCTGCTGCAGCGGCAGGCTCATGAAGCGCCCTTTGAGCCAGGCATCCAGCCCGTCGCTGTAATGCGCGCTGGCGGGGTTGCCCGATTGGCCGCTGCTGGTCAGTACCTGCAGCGGTTCGGCCTGGCCGAAGTCGACGATCATCCGCGCAGAGGCGGGCAGGTGGGTGTCAAAGTCGCTGCCCCAGGCATACGGTGTCAGGGCCAGGGTGGTGAAGTCGCCACCTGCTGCCAGCGGTGAGCGGCTGAGGGCATCGCCCAGGCCATGGTAGGCCGGAGCGGGCCAGCGATACTGGTGCAGTTTGCCCCACTGCCAGGCGCGGCGGTCGGTGCCCAGTTGTGCAGTGCCGGCATCCACTGCACCCGCCAGGCTGCGGGCAAGGATGGCTGGCTTGTCTTCTTTTTGTGGGGTGTTGCGGTCATCCCAGAACGGGCTGTCGTCGCGGCCCAGCAGGTGATCGGCCTGCGCCGAGAACGACAAGCGAGCATTGCTGACAAAAGCCTGCCAGGCCGGGCCGGACTCTGGGCCCAGGTCATCGAGGAAGGTCTGCCGCGCCACTTCCTGCAAGAACAATTCGTAAAGTGCGGCATCCGCCGACACCGGGCTCAGGCGGCCATCGAAGGCCTTGAGCCGGGCCAATGCATCGCGGGCCTTGTCGCGTTGTGCGCCAGGCAGGGCGTCGATGGCCTGCTTCAGGGGCAGGGCCATGCCGGGGGCGTCGAACATCTGCTTGAGCTTATCGGCCAGCAGGGTCACCTGGTCGTTCTGCAAGGCCATCAGGCTGCGACTGTCGTGGCGGCCATTGCCGGCCAACTGGGCCAGGCGCTCGGCGCGTTCCGGGTAGTACCAGGTGCTGGACAGCTGCATGCCATAGCCCCGCGGCTGGCTGCGCTGGTTGGCGTGGCCGATCCAGCCGGCGCTTGGGTCCTGGTCGTAAGGGTGCAGCATCGGGTCTGCATAGCCGTCCCAGTCGTAGCGCCCATCCCAACCCGGAGAGGGCAACAGGCCCTGGCCTTCGCGGCGGTTGGGGTAGCGGCCACTGACTTGCCAGCCAATGTGCTCGGGTTCGGCGAACACGAAGTTGAGCGCGGCGGCGGTCACTTCACGGGTGCTGTCGAAGGCCCGTTCCAGGTTGCTGGCGCGGGTCAGGTCGAACAGTGCATCCAGGCTACGGTCGCCCTTGAACTGTGGCAGGTTCAGTGCCAGGCCCAGGCTGGCGTTGTCTGGCTGGGCCAGCAGGGTACCGTGGCGAGTGTCATACATCACTTCGCGCAGCGGCCGCTGGCCACGCACGAAGAACGTTTCGCTGCGGGCGCGGGCAGGCAGCCATTTGCCGTCTGCCAGGTAGCTCAGCTGGCTGCCCTGGCGGCGCAGTTGCTCAAGAAACAGGTCCTGGTTATCGGCCATGACCGCACTGCTGCTCCAGGCCAGCTTACCGTTGTAGCCGGCCAGTACGATCGGCAGGCCCGGCAGCGACAGGCCGGCAACCTGGTACTTGCTGGTGTGGATCTGTACCGGGCTAAGGGCCCAGGCGCCACGGCTGTCACTGGCCAGCAGGCTTTTGCCGCTGCGGCTGCGCTGGGGGGCCAGGGCCAGGTTGGCCGAACCCGGGCTGCCGAGCAGGTCGAGGTCGGCCAGCTTCTGGCTGGCGGCCGCCAGGGCGGGCAGGCCTGGCAACTGGCTGGCCAGGTTCAGGCCCTTGAGCTTGTCCACTTCGCTTTCGGCCAACGGCTCGTCCGGAGCCCCGGGCAGCAGCCAGGCCAGCTTGTCGCTGCCGGCTTTCTGCGCCAGGGTCAGCGCACTGAGTTCTTCCTGCAGGTTCACCGACTGGCTGAACGCGTACAGGCAGAAGATCAGCGCTGAGTCTTCAGGCTTCCAGTATTCCGGGCGATAGCCGCTGTTGGCCAAGCCGGCCGGCAGCTTGTCGCGGTAGCGGAACAGGTAGGCATTGACCCCTCGCGCGTACACTTCGAAGAAGCGCTTGAGCCGTGGAGAGGCGTCGGCGTACTGCTGGGCGGCGCTTTGCTTGAGGTTGGCGGCGCGCATCAGGCGGTCGATGTCCAGTGCTTCGCTGCCCGCCAGCTCGGCCAGGCGGCCTTGGGCCAGCAGGCGCATGGCGACCATCTGTTCGATGCGGTCGCCGGCATGCACATAGCCCAGGCTGAACAGCGCATCATGGAAGCTGCTGCTTTCGATCAGCGGTGCACCCATGGCATTGCGCCGCACCGAGACGTTCTGTGCCAGGCCCTTGAGCGGCTGCACGCCGCTGCTCGGCGGCACACTGTCCTGGTAGCCGCCCGTCTGGCAGCCGGCCAGCCCAAGCAGGCCGAGCAGCGTGGCAGCGGTTGCGAACCGCGGGCGGAAGGGAGGAAAGGCGGGGGCGGCCATGGCAAGGGCTCCTGCAAGGCAAGGCTGGTTTGGAAAGGCGCTAAGGTAGTAAGCGCGCAGTCGCCGTGCAAGGTCCCAGGTCGGTTTATTTACCGGTGTCGGGTCAAACCTCGAAGTGCTCCGCCAAGGCGTCTGAAAAATGCGTGCAGTTGATACGTGCGTAGCGCCGGTAGTCACGGCCGACGGCAAACGCCGAGCCAGGCATCAGCAGGATCTTGTGCTGCTCAAGCTTACGCATGAACGGTTGCAAGTCGGGCAGGTCCGGGTGGTAAACCCAGAGGAACATCCCCCCCTGCGGCGCGATCTCGAACTGCCAGCCACGCTCGAGCAACAAGCGCTGGGTTTGCACTTGCTGGCGGATCAGGCGCTGTTGTACGTCCTTCATGTGCCGGGCATAGGTGCCATCGGACAATATGGTATTGACGAAGCGTTCGCAAAACGCCGGGACGGCAACGCAGGTCAGCAGTTTCAGGCGGGTTAGCGGCTCGATCAGGTCTTGCGAACAGGCGATGAAACCCACACGCAGCGATGCAGACAGGCATTTGGAGAAGCTGCCGACGTAGATCACCCGGTCTAGGTTGTCGAGTTCGGCAAAGGTCTGGCGCACGGCCGGGCTGAAGTCGCCATACACATCATCCTCGACCACGAAGAACTCGTGTTCCACCGCCAGGCGCAACACGCTGAAGGCAATGTGTGGGCTGATATTGCTGCCGGTCGGGTTGTGGAAGGTGCTGTTGCAGAAGAACGCCTTGACCTTGTGCCTGGCCAGGTAGCTGCGCATTTCTTCCACGTCCGGCCCGTCCTGGGTCCGCCGAATGCCGACCACGTGCCCGCCAGCCAGCTGGATCAGCTTGATCAGGTTGCCGTTGCCCGGCTCGTCGACGAACACGTGGTCGCCCGGTTTGATCAGCAACCGCGCAACCAGGTCCAGGCCTTGCGTGGCGCCCAGGGTGGTGAGTAGCTGGTTGGGCCGGGCTTCGACCCTGGTCAGCCGTTTCATGTGCACGCACAGCTGTTTGCGCATGGGCAGGTAGCCCTGGATATCGCCGTACTCTGCCAGTGAACTCTGTTCCAGCCGTGCCGTGCGCCGAATTGCCTTGGCCAGCAGTTCAGTGTCGCGCCACGCCGGGGGCAGCCAGCCGCTGCCCAGTTTGGTGTAGTGCTGGCCACCTTGCAGCAGGCGGAACAGCGGGTCGCCAGCCATGCACTCGGGCTCATGAATCACGCTGGTTTGCCGGGAGCGGTTGGCGACGAAGTAGCCGCGGCCGGGGGAGGCCGTCAATACCCCCTCGCTGACCAGTTGGGCATAGGCCGACACCACGTCGTGGTAACTGAAGTCGACTGCTGCCGTGAGCTTGCGTATGGAGGGCATGCGCTGCCCAGGCAACCACTCTCCTGCATCCAGGCGTTGCTTCAGCAGGTGATGAAGGCTGCAGGTGGTCATGGCAGGTCCCGAACCGTTAGAAAAAAAAGCCTAACAGTTAACGGAAATGCTTGTCGACTGTTCGTTTGCAAATTGCCAGTACATGCCACTATCCCCTTGTCGGAACTTTCAGCTGCCCGCAAAGGCAGCACTTTTAGCGTCTGTGAAAACCAGATAACTGGATAACGAGCCCTGCACCCTATGGACATGCAATCAGCCGTCATTGCCAGGCTTCCTGTGCCTGATGAACTGGAGTCATACAAAGTTGTAAAAAACCTTGTGACCTCTGCGTTATTGGAGTGCTGTTCAATTGAAGAATTTGAAGCGCTGAAACAATCAGCAATTATTGAAAGTGTGACTGAGCAGGCACATGCCGACTTGCTCGCATTTGCCATGAAGGACCCGGCCGCCGGCCGTGACCTGATATTCATCGCCAGAACCTATACCTCTTATTCCGCTGTGTTGCATTACCGGCTAGCACACTGGATTTACAGCAACACCGCTGCTACCTACGGCGCCGGTGGTCAATGCCTGGCCGCCATGATCTCCCGTCGCGGAAAAATGCTTTCGGGGGCCGAGATCCATTTCCGCAGCCGTATCGGTGCGCGCTTCATCATCGATCACGGCATGGGCACCGTCATTGGCGAGACCTCGACCATTGGTGACGATTGCTACGTACTCGGCGGCGTCACCCTTGGCGCCCGCGGGATCAGCGACAACCCGTCGAGTACCCGGCACCCGACCCTTGGCAACCGGGTGCAGATAGGCGCTTTCGCCAGTGTGCTGGGCGCTATCCATGTCGGTGATGGTGCCTTTATCGGGCCGGGCTGCATTGTTACCAAAGACGTCCCTGCCGCTGCCCGGGTGCAGGTTAAAACATCATTGCAGGTGGTACTTGAATCATGAATGCTCTGAACTATGAAGTTTTGCGCAATACCGAAAAATTGTATTACAAGGACCAATATCTTGCGGGTGCGAATACGCAAGTTACACGGGTGCACAGTGACGGTATCGAATTGCAGAGTACGGTGGCTTATCCGGAAGGCGGCGGCCAGGAAGCGGACTTCGGCACCATTGAATTACCGATTGGTACAGTGCGCTTTGTCTGGGTTAAAAAACTCTATGGCAGCCCCATTCGCCTGGAAGGTTTCAAAGGCGGAAAACTGGGCGGCATCATTATTCACAGCCTGCACCCGGATGACCTGCACTTGCTGGATGAAGTCACGGTTGGCATGCCGGCTCGTGTCACGATCGATATTGAACGGCGCGAACGGCTAACGCTGTCGCACAGTGCCAGTCACTTCCTGTATGCCGCGGCCATCGGGCTGCGTGAAGAGCTGAAGCAGTGGACCATCGGCTGCCATATCAAGGAGGACACGGCACGTTTCGACTTCTTGGTCGAGGACGCCTTCACGGCTGAAGAGGTGGTTGAAATAGAACGGCGGGCCAATGAGCTGATTGGCTGTGATGCGGCCATCAGGCACTACCCAGTCGAGGGGCTGGAAGACGCACGTTTGTGGACCTACGACGGCATCGAAATACCGTGCGGTGGCACGCACCTCGATTCGCCAAGGCGTATCGGGCGCCTGAGCGTCAAGCGCAAACGCCTGGGTAAAGGCAAGGAGCGGCTGATCTGCGTGTTCCCCGATGCCGAAATCGACTTGTCCACCTACCACGAGCACGCACTATGAACAGCACCCTGCCGCGGCGCACGTACCTGTATTTCACCGCACAGTCGATCAACCTGACCACTGCGGTCATGTCGGTGACCATGGCTGCTATCGTCGGTGCCGCATTGGCGCCCGATGCCGCGTGGTCCACGGTGCCTTACGGCTTCCAGTTTCTGTGCCTGATGCTGGCAACCTATCCGGTTTCCAGATTGATGAGCCGCATCGGCCGCAAGAAGGCTTTCATCCTCGGTGCGGTACCCTTGGCACTGTCGGGTATCAGCGGCTTTCTGGCGGTGGAACACCAGCATTTTGCAACCCTGGTGTTCAGCCATTGTGCATTGGGCGTGTACATCGCCTTTGCCAATTTCAACCGCTTTGCGGCCACCGACAATCTGTCGCAGGCCCTGAAGCCCAAGGCCCTTTCGCTGGTCGTGGCCGGGGGCGTTATCGCTGCGGTGGTAGGGCCGACGCTCACGGAGTGGTTGCGCGACGTTGGCGGCTACCCACTGTTCTCACTGTGTTATGCCGCATTTGTTGGCCTGGCGCTGCTGTCACTGCTGATTGCTCTGTGCCTGCCCAATGATGGCGGCCTTGCCAGCGCGGCCAACAGCGCGGCAAAGCCGGCCACCACCCGTACCGAGCCACTAAGCCCGAGCGTGATCGTGGCAATGGCCGTTGCGGCGCTGGGCTACGGCATCATGAACCTGCTGATGATCCAGGCCTCGATGCACATGAAGCACATGCATGAGGACTTCACCGACGTGCGCCTGGCGATCCAGTGGCATGTGATCGCCATGTTCGCACCTTCGTTCTTCACCGGAACGATCATCCAGTGGCTGGGTATCAGGACCACTATCTGTGCGGGGCTGGCGCTGCTGATCGGGTGTTCGGCGCTGAATATCTGGTCGCACAGCTACGCCATGATGACCTTGGCACTGATTGCCCTAGGGCTGGGTTGGAACCTGACATACGTCGGTGGCGGCGCCTTGCTGGCGCAGTCGCTGCAGAACAGCCCGGCAGCCATGCAGATGCAGGGCAAGAACGACCTGGGCATTGCCATTTTTGCCACCATCGGTGCGTTCAGCCCTTCGCTGTTGCTGAGTACGGTCGGTTGGGACGGCACCAATGCCATCTGCATGGCCCTGTGCATCGGCCTGCTGGTTGCCACTGCCGGCCTGCTGCAGAACAAGACCTGCCTGCATACTTCAATGGAAGGTAGCCGCAAATGAGCGAGCTCATCAGCGTCAGCGATCGCATCTATACCAAACTGGAAATGAACAACCCGGGCGGTAGCCACAAGTACCGGGCGGCCCGGCGGATTGTCGAACATGCAGTACGTAATGGCGACATCATTCCAGGGGTGACCACTGTCATCGAAAAAACCGGTGGCAGTTTCGGCTTCGGCTTGCTGGCAGCCTGCCACAAGTACCAGGTGGCCGTAGAGCTGGCGGTAGGGCTGAGTTTCAGCCAGACCAAGCGGGATTTGCTGGAGTGTTTCGGTGCCCGGCTGATTGGCAAGGAAATGCTGATGGCCGGTGCCACCCCCAAGGATGTGGTGATGCACCACCTGGAAAACCAGGCTGCGCTGGGCAAGTCATACTTCTATACCGACCAGTTCAACAACCCGGTGGGTATCGAAGCCCACCGTTACCAGACAGCCAGCGAGTTGGCCCTGCAACTGACCAATGCCGGAGTCGGAAAGGAAATCCTGTTTGTCGGTTGCGCAGGCACTGGCGCCAGTTTCACCGGGATCACGCTGGGGCTGAAGGACCACGGTTTTGACGTGTCGACGGTGCTGGTCGACCCCAGTGGTTGTGACTCCAGGGCCGGAGTGTTCGGCGATCACCGTTTTGAGGGCATGGCGGTGGGCGTGTGCCCGCCGTTCATGGACTGGTCACTGGTGGACGAACGGGCTCAGGTGCAACACACGGAGATGCTGGCCGCGCAACGCTGGTTCTACATGCAAAGTGGCATTTTTGTTGGCAATACCGCCGCGGCCTGCCTTGCAGTTGCCCAGCGCATGGCCCAGCACCCGCGCTATGTCGGCACCACACTGGTGACCATCGCCTATGACGCCGGCCTGTGGTACCAGGACTTGCTGGGCGCGAGCCGGCGCAAGGCTGCATAGCGCATTGCAGGTATAAACGGTGCCTGAGGCCTGCGCCGCGCCTGCAGAGGTGCAGAGCCATCACAGGTTGATGTGCAGACCTACGCGTGCATTAGTCTGTCAGGCGCCGTGGCACTTCTTGAACTTCTTCTCGCTACCGCACGGGCATGGGTCGTTACGGCCAACGTCCTTCAAGGCGTTGCGTACCGGCTCCTGATGGCCGTGGTTGCAGTGTGGGCCGTGCACATGGCCGTGATCGTGGTGGTGATCATGGTCGTGGTTGCAGTCAGGGCCATGAACGTGGGGTTGTTGGGACATTGCAGGGTTACTCCGGGAAGTGATCGCCGGGGATTATCTCACCACTGCGCGATAAGTGCAGGTCCCTGTGAATGAGCAAACCGGTTGCCAATTCGGCCTGCAGGTTGTAATGCAGCGGTTGTTTGCTCTTGAGCAGCTTTGCCAGTGGTTTCAAGTGCTGCCAGAGGTTGGTGCGCGCGGTGATCTTGAAGGTGCGTCGGGCGTGCCCGCCCACACTGCGCCAAAGGCTTTCTTCATCCCGCACCAGCAGCAGGTCGTTGAGGCGTACGGCATACGACAGGTTACGGATGAACAAGCGGCTGTCATTGGGGTTGTCGACCTGCACATGCAGTATGAATTCTTGCTGCAGCAACCTGGCCTTGACCGTTTCGACCTCGACCAGGTGCACCTCAGGTTCGCGCCAGTCGTCACCGCCCAAGCTGGTGCAGCCCGTCAGCCATGCCATCAGCGAGCAGAGCAGCAGCAGACGGGCGCGTTCGATCATGCTCAGTTCCCCATGTAGCTGGCGCAGCATTTCTTGAATTTCTGCCCGCTGGCGCATGGGCAGGGGTCGTTGCGCCCGGCCTTCAGCCCGACAGTAGGGTCGATGAAGTACCAGCGCCCGGCATGCTGGACGAAGGCCGAGCGTTCGCGGTGCTGATGGTCACCGTCCTGGTCGTGCCAGCGTGCAGTGAAGGTGACAAAACCGTGCTCCGGCTGGCCGCCCAGCACTTCAGCGCTTTCCACTTCCAGCCCTAACCAGGTGCTCTGGGCGCTCCAGGCAGCCATGCTGGTGCGGTCCAGGCTGGCCTGCTGAGCCGGCAACGTGGTGGCCACCAGGTAGTCGATAAGGCCCAGCACATAGGCACTGTAGCGTGAGCGCATCAGCGTCTGGGCATCCGGTGCCGGGGTGCCGGCATGGTAATGCCCGCAACAGGCGTCAAGCAGGTTGCCACTGCCACAAGGGCAGACCGAGACACTCATCATCACCACCAGTACTTGCCAAAGTTTTCAGGGTTGGCCCAGAACCTGGCGTTAAGCCAGTCCGGGACCTGTTTGTAATCATGTAGATCATAGGTGAACAGGCTCAAAACCTGCTGGTCGCGGCAGAACTTCTCACTGGCCGACAGGGCCAGGGCGAAAAAGTCGGTGTCCTGCCAGCCGCAGGCAGCCAGGTCGGCCAGCACGGCAACCCGGCTGGCGTTGAGGTTGCGAATGCCGCCGAGCAGTTCCAGGCCGGTGCGTTTGGGCAGGTGTTCCAGGCAGTCCACCAGCACCGCCAGGTCGAAACGCTGGGCTGCCAGTTCGGCTGGCAGCGGGCCCGGGGTAGCCACGCTGATGGTTACCTGTGGGTGCGCCTGGACAAAGGCGTCCAGCGCCGGGAAGCGCGTGCCCACCAGCAGCAGGCGTTGCGGAGTAAAGCGCTCGAGCAGGGCCGCCAGGGCCTGCTGCGGGGTGCGTTGGGAAAAACCTTCGGTCATTGCCAATCCTCGTTCAAGTCGTCCAAGACTAGCGGGCCGCAGCCTGCGGGCAAAGAGGCATGTGACCGCGTCGTGGCTTATTGCTGGCAGGGATGGAATGCGCGGTCTTTACTGCCAGAGATCGGCCTTATGCCGATTCCCCCTAGGAGAAGCAATGAAATGAGCATAGTACGCACAGCGTTACCCCTGGTACTGCTCACCAGTGTGTTGACTGGTTGTGCAGGTTTGCAAAAAACCGACTGGCCGAAATGTGCCGCCGTCGGGGGTGTAGGCGGTGCCGCCCTGGGCGCCATCGAAAGCTCAAGCTGGGCTGGCTGGGGCGCGTTGCTCGGCGGTGGCCTGGCGGCGGGCTATTGCTGGGCCCATGGTGATGGTGACGAAGATGGCGACGGCGTGCCGGACAGCCGTGACAAGTGCCCGGGCACCCCGCGTGGTGTCCAGGTCGATGCCAACGGCTGCCCGCCACCAGCGCCGGCAGTGGTCGAGGAAGTGGTGGTGCAGAAGGAAGAAGTCATCGTCATCCGCGATGTGCACTTCGAGTTCGACTCTGCGCGCCTGACCGCCAGCGACAAGCAGCGCCTCAATACCATTGCCACGCGCCTGAAACAGGAAGCACCGTCCGCCCGCCTGAGCGTCAGCGGCCATACCGACAGCGTCGGTTCCGACAGTTACAACCAGAAACTGTCCGAGCGCCGTGCCCATTCGGTGACCGACTACCTGGTCGAGGAAGGTGTGCCGCGTAGCAGCTTCGTTTCGGTGGTGGGGGCCGGTGAAACCCAGCCGGTGGCGGACAATGCCACGGCTGAAGGGCGTGCCATGAACCGTCGTACCGAGATCAAGATCCAGCGTTGAATGGCGTACGTCCGTGCCTTGAGCAGTGGCACGGGCGCGCTTCCAGCCGGTCAGTCGTTCGTGGCCAATGACACAGGAGCATTCAGCATGAGTGTGACGTCGAAGGCGGCTTTGCCGCTGTTGGTGGCTGCCAGCCTGCTCGCGGGCTGCGCCACGCACAGCGATGGCAGCGCGCCCCTCAATCAAAGGACCTGGCCCATTTGCAGCGTGCTGGGTGGTCTGGTCGGTGGCGGCCTGGGTGCTATCGAAAGTTCTGCCTGGGCAGCAGGTGGAGGAGCCCTGGGCGCCATCGCTGGGGGGCTGATCTGCTATGCCCAGGATGGTGATGAGGACGGCGACGGTATTTTCGACCGCCGCGATCACTGTCCCGACACCCCCGCCAACACGGCAGTCGACCACATGGGCTGCCCGTTGAAGGAATACCCGGCAGCAGCGCCTGCTACTGCTCCCGAGCCCTCACCCGATGTGATCATCCTTGATGACAACGGCGCGGTGATGTTCGCTTTCGATTCTGCCGAGCTTACCTCCGCGGCCAGGCAGCGCCTGCAAGGCCTGGTGGCGCCACTCAACTCACCGACCATTGCCAAGGTCCGAGTGATCGGGCATACCGACAGCGTTGGTTCCGACAGCTACAACCAGGCGCTTTCCGAACGCCGCGCCAGCAGTGTGGCCGAGTACCTGATCGGTCAGGGCCTGGAGGCCGGCAAGGTCACCAGCCAGGGGCGTGGCGAAAGTGAGCCAGTCACCGACAATGAAACCGACGAGGGGCGTGCGCGCAACCGACGGGTGGAGCTGCACCTCAACTGAGCGGTGCTGGCGCCTGCCTTGCCATTGCAGTTAATGTGGCCTGCACGGCCCGCTCGATCGGGCCGTCTCGACATAACAACATCCATGGGGGCGGGTCATGAAGTTCATCCTGGGCCTGGGCAAGGTCCTGACAGTCGCTTTCTGGGGCGTGGTGCTGTTCAATCAGCTGATGCCACAACCGTTGCCTTTCAATCTGCTGATCAATGCCGCTGGCATTGTCCTGCTGAGCCTGCATCTGCTTGAAGTACTGTTCTTCAACGCCAGCCTGCGCGGGCGTAGCCATCGCTGGTTCGATCGCTTGCAGATCCTGTTGACGGGTATCTTCCATGTCATGTCCATCCCCCGTGCGCAGGAGGCGCCACGAAATGCGTAATCTGATGTTGCTGGCCTTGTTGGCTGCCCCCTTTGCCCAGGCCGAAAGCCTGGAAGTTGCCGCCAATTCCATGTTGCGCCTGCCCGACAAGTCGGCCAGCGTGCACCTTGCGCATTTGCGTGTTGCTGACGCGGCGACCCTGATGCTGCCTGCCTCGCTTGCGCAATTGAAGGTTGACCGGCTGGAACTGGGCCGTGATGCGCGTATTGTGGTTGCGCCTTCCGATAGCCCGCTGCTGATCGAAGCACGTAGTGCGCAGTTGGGTGAGGGCAGTGAATTCAGTGCTACCGGGGCGGCGGGTAATTACCAGCGGGCAGCCCGTTCTGGCCGTAGTCTGGACCTGAAACTGGCTGAAGTGGATGCCGACCGTGTTGCGATCGATGCCCGTGGCGGTGCTGGTGCACCGGGTTACGTGGGGCTTGATGGTGGCAATGGCGAGGCTGGTGGTTGCACCTGGGGGCAGGCCAGCCGTGGTGCCAATGGCGATGATGGCGGCAACGGACATGATGGTGCGCCAGGAGGGCGCATTCGCTTGAGCTTGCCACAGGGGTTCCCGCAGGAACGTATTGTGGTGCGGCTGGATGGTGGCGCCCCGGGCAAGCCAGGGGCGGCAGGCAAGGGCGGTAAAGGAGGGGCTAGCAAAGGGTGCCTGGTGTACAGCACGGATGCCGGCGCCAATGGCAAGCCGGGTCAGCCGGGCCAACCCGGGTTGGCGGGGGCTGAGGGTGAACTGATACTGCAGCGCCTCTGATTCTTGCTGACATCCCTGTAGACGCGGGCCTGCCCCCGTCTACAGGGAACGCATAGAGGCTGTCAGGTCATCAGTCGCGAACTGGCCACCGCGACTACTGCCAGGCCCAACAACAGGTTGATCCCCACCATCCGCCGAATCCGCCCCAGCACGGCTGCACCCGCCGGCCAGTCTTCGGCCCGTACCGCGGCCTTCAACTCCGGTAGCAGCAACGCCTGAATGCGCATGAACAAGGCGAACATGGCGATCCCGCCACCGATCATCACATGTACATACTTCGGCGCAGTCTCGAAACCGCTGAATCGCATGTGCAACATGCCGATACCACTTATCGCCAGAATCGCCACCGCCAGCCAGACCCAGACGAAGAAGCGTCGGAAAACTTCCACCCACAAGCGCAACCGGGCAGGCCCTTCAAGGGCTGCAACCGTTGCCGGGCGTAGCACGAGCCAGGCGAAGAACATGCCACCGACCCATACCAGGGCGGCCAGGACGTGTAGTGTATAGGGTAGGGCAAAGGCGAGCATCCGGATCTCCATGCGGCACAAAGGGCAATAGCGGGGTATGATAGCCGCCCCATGCGAAACACTGAAAATATATCCAGCCCTCCGGGCGCCTGCAGACCATGATCAGCAACGAACTCAAAGCCACCATCCAGGGCGCCTATACGCGTTTTCTCGAAGCCAAGAGCCTCAAGCCGCGCTATGGCCAGCGCCTGATGATCGCCGAAGTGGCCAAGGTGCTTGGCGACATCGCCTGCGACGATGACGGCCGCCGTGCCGGCGAGCCCGCCGTGGTAGCGGTGGAGGCGGGTACCGGTACTGGCAAGACGGTAGCCTATGCGCTAGCCGCGATCCCGGCCGCCAAGGCCGCAGGCAAGCGCCTGGTGATCGCCACCGCGACTGTGGCCCTGCAGGAGCAGATCGTCATCAAGGACCTGCCCGACCTCATGCGCAGCAGCGGGCTCAACTTCAGCTTCGCCCTGGCCAAGGGCCGTGGCCGCTACCTGTGCCTGTCCAAGCTCGACATCCTGCTTCAAGAAGGCCATGCCCAGTCGGCCACTGCCCAACTGTTCGAGGAAGAGGGCTTCCACATCGAAGTCGACGAGCGCAGCCAGAAGCTGTTCAACAGCATGATCGAAAAGCTTGCCGGTAACCGCTGGGACGGTGACCGCGACAGCTGGCCCGAGGCGCTGGAAGACCAGGACTGGGCCCGTCTGACCACTGACCACAGCCAGTGCACCGGTCGCCACTGCCCGAACTTTCAGCAGTGTGTGTTCTACAAGGCCCGCGAGGGCATGGGCAAGGTCGATGTGATCGTTACCAACCACGACATGGTGCTGGCCGACCTGGCCCTGGGTGGCGGCGCGGTATTGCCTGACCCGCGCGATACCATGTACGTGTTCGATGAAGGCCACCACCTGCCAGACAAGGCCATCGGCCATTTTGCCCATTATTCGCGCCTGCGTTCCACCGCCGACTGGCTGGAGCAGACCGCCAAGAACCTGACCAAGCTGCTGGCCCAGCATCCACTGCCCGGTGACCTGGGCAAGTACATCGAGCAGGTGCCAGAACTGGCGCGTGAAGTACGCACCCAGCAGCAATTCATGTTCACCTTGTGCGAACAGGTGGCCGACTTCCGTCCGAGCGAAGATACCGAAGGCCGTGAGCGCCCGCGTTACCGCTTCGAGGGCGGCGTGGTGCCAGAGCAGATTCGCGAAGTGGGCATCGAGCTGAAAAAGGGCTTTGCCCGTCTCAACGACCTGTTCACACGTCTGGCCGACCTGCTCAAGGAAGGCATGGATGGCGAGGTCAATATCGGTATCGCCAGTCACCAGGCCGAGGAGTGGTACCCGCTGTTCGGCAGCCTGGTCACCCGTGCCCAGGGCAACTGGGAGCTGTGGACGGCCTTTACCGCCGAAGACCCGGAAGACAGCCCGCCGATGGCGCGCTGGCTGACCCTGGCCGAGAGCGGTGCGCTGTTCGACATCGAAGTCAACGCCAGCCCCATCCTGGCCGCCGAAATGCTGCGCCGCAGCCTGTGGAGCGTGGCCCATGGCGCGCTGGTGACTTCGGCAACACTGACCGCACTGGGCAAGTTCGACCGTTTCCGCATGCGTTCGGGGTTGCCGCGTGATGCGGTCACCTGCGTGGTGCCCAGCCCGTTCGTCCACGGCGATGCCGGCCTGCTGCGGGTGCCCGACCTGCAGGCTGACCCCCGCGATGCGGCAGCGCACACTGCAGCGATCATCCGCGAGCTGCCGGGTATCGTCGAAGATGCACGCGGCGCGCTGGTATTGTTCTCTTCGCGCAAACAGATGCAGGACGTGTTCGACGGCCTGGACCGTGACTGGCGCAAGCTGGTGCTGATCCAGGGCAACCTGTCCAAGCAGGAAACCCTGAACAAGCACAAGGCGCGGGTCGATGATGGCCAGCACAGCGTGCTGTTCGGCCTGGCCAGCTTCGCCGAAGGTGTCGACTTGCCGGGGGCGTACTGCGAGCACGTGGTTATCGCCAAGATTCCTTTTTCCGTACCCGACGACCCGGTCGAAGCTGCATTGTCAGAGTGGATCGAGGCCCGCGGTGGCAACCCGTTCATGGAAATCGCCGTGCCCGACGCCTCGCTCAAGCTGATCCAGGCCTGCGGCCGCCTGCTGCGTACCGAGCAGGATCGCGGCGTCATCACGTTGCTTGACCGGCGCCTGGTTACCCAGCGCTATGGCAAGGCTATTCTCAATGCGCTGCCGCCGTTCCGGCGGGAGATTTCCTGACTGCCGGAGCACTTGCTTCGGCGCGTTGTCCATTACCAGTCCTGGGCCACGACGGCCCTGAAGGAGAGCCCCAGCCTTATGGTCCGCCGTACCCTGTCCGCCGTTTTCGCTCTGTTGTTCAGCTCGCCCTTGCTGGCCGGGCAGCAGACGCTGTTCAGCTTCGTGCGCCCGGCCTCGGTGGTCAATGTGGTGACCGAGGATGCCGGCATGCCGCAGTACAACGCGGAACAGACGGCTGAAGGCGAGGTGCTGCGGCGGGTGGTGTTCAACCCGGCACAGCGGCCGACCCTGCGCCTGAGCCCGCAAGGTGGCGTATGGGACTGGTCGAGTGGGCAGTTCCTCACCTTGCGCCTGCAAAGTGCCATGGATTGGGCGCTGACCGTTGATGTTACGGTGCTAGGCAGTGACGGGCGTACCCTGACCAGCCGCATCGACTTGCCGGCCGGCCCGGCACAAACCGTGATGGTGCCGCTGACGGCCAGCTCGCCACTAAGCCAGGGTATGCGCGCCGGCCCGCCGATGCCCTGGGTCCACGGTGGCCAGCGCCTGTTGCTGGCCAGCAGCACCGGGGCCGTCGACCTCAAGCAGGTGGTTTCGGTCAGCCTGAGTATTCCAGGCCCTAAAGTGGCGCAGAACCTGTTGATCGAACGGGTTGGCCTTCAGGATGACAACCAGGCCTACCAGGCGGCCTATCACGAGCTGATTGATGCTTATGGCCAGTCGACGCGCGGCAACTGGCCCGAGAAGGTGGTCAATGATGAGCAGCTCAAGGCTGCCGACAGCCGGGAACAGCAACAGCTCAAAGGCTGGCTGGCAGAGCGTGGCAAGCAGCAGCTGGATGCCTACGGTGGCCTGGTGGCGGGGCCGGCCTTCGCGGCCAAGGGGTTCTTCCGCACTGAAAAGCGTGATGGCCGCTGGTACCTGATAACCCCGGAGGGGCACCCGTTCTATTCCCTGGGTGTGAACGCCGTGGCTGCCGACGGCGGGCGTACCTACATTGCCGGGCGTGAAACCATGTTCAAGGCACTGCCGGGCGAGGGGGATGCACTGGCCGCCTTCTATGGTGAAGGCAACAACGACGATGGCAATGCTTCGTCGCAAGGGCGTAATTTCAAACAGGGGCGCTGGTTCGACTTCTATGCCGCCAACCTGCAACGTACCTATGGCAAGCCCTGCCCACCCCCGGCAGAAGGGCAGCCGACCGCTTGCCCGCCGCTGGCGCTGGATGCTGCCCGCTGGCAGGCGCATGCGCTTGACCGTTTGCAGGCGTGGGGTTTCAACACGATTGGCAACTGGAGTGAGCCGGCCTTCGACCAGGCCAGGCGCATGCCGTACACCTTGCCGCTGTCGATCGTCGGCGATTACGCCAGCATCAGTACCGGCATGGACTGGTGGGGCCGCATGCCCGACCCGTTCGACCCGCGTTTTGCCATGGCTACCGAGCGCGCCGTGGCCATTGCCGCGCGCGACCACCGCGATGATCCGTGGCTGATCGGCTATTTTGCCGACAACGAGTTGGCCTGGGCGGCCCCCGGCAGCGACGCCAAAGCCCGTTATGGCCTGGCGTACGGCACCTTGCGGTTGACCACCGACGTACCGGCCAAGCGCGCCTTCCTCAAGCAGTTACGCGACAAGTACCGCAACCAGGAAGGGCTGTCCAAGGCCTGGGGCATCGAGCTGACTGCCTGGGAACTGATGGAGGACCCAGGCTTCGAAGCGCCGTTGCCCAACCCGGAACATCCGGAAATCGAGCGTGACTACCAGTATTTCCAGCAGGTGTTCGCTGAAACCTACTTCAAGACCATTTCCGATGCCTTGAAATGGCACGCGCCCAATCACCTGTTGCTGGGGGGGCGCTATGCCGTCAGTACGCCGGAGGCAGTCAAGGCCTGTGCCGAGTTCTGCGATGTGCTCAGCTTCAACTTTTACACCCTCAAGCCGCAGGACGGTTACGACTTCGCCTGGCTGGCGGAGCTGGATAAGCCGGTGCTGGTGTCCGAGTTCCAGTTCGGCTCGCGCGATCGCGGGCCGTTCTGGCCTGGGCCGTTGGAACTGGTGCGCGAGGAAGACCGTGGCCCGGCCTATGGCAACTTCCTCAAGGCGGCCCTGGAGCAGCCGGTGATTGTGGGGGCGCACTGGTTCCAGTACCTCGACCAACCGGCCAGTGGCCGCCTGCTCGATGGCGAGAACGGCCACCTCGGTCTGGTGGCAATCACTGATATGCCGTACCCAGGGTTTGTCGATGCCGTGCGCAAAAGCAATTTGCAGATCATGGCACAGCTGCGTACCCAACTGGAAAAGCCGGCGCCCTAGGCTTTTCACACGGCGCTTGGGGTTGGCTGCTCCTGCAGGAAGTGGGCGTTACCATTCATCGCGACCACCCAGCCCAAGCCAGTTTGCAAAACGCCAAACTACTGAAACAATGCACACCTTTTTTGAATATGGTCGTACGGAGAGCAGCGGGTGCAGATCCAGGGTCACTATGAGCTGAAGTTCGAAGCCGTGCGCGAGGCCTTTGCCGCGCTGTTCGATGATCCCCAGGAGCGTGGCGCTGCGCTGTGCATCCAGGTGGGTGGCGAAACCGTCGTCGACCTGTGGGCCGGCAGTGCCGACAAAGACGGCCAGCATGCCTGGCACAGCGACACCATCGCCAACCTGTTCTCCTGCACCAAGACCTTCACCGCCGTTACTGCCCTGCAGTTGGTGGGTGAGGGCAAGCTGGCCCTCGATACCCCGGTGGCCAACTACTGGCCCGAATTTGCCCAGGCCGGTAAACAGTCGATTACCCTGCGCCAACTGCTCAGCCACCGTGCAGGGTTGCCGGCAATCCGCGAGCTGTTGCCAGCCGAAGCTTTGTATGACTGGCCGGCCATGGTCGAGGCTCTGGCGGCCGAGACGCCGTGGTGGACACCTGGCGCAGAACACGGATATGCCGCCATCACTTACGGCTGGCTGATCGGCGAACTGATCCGTCGTGCCGATGGGCGTAGCCCCGGCGACTCGATCGTGGCCCGCACGGCCAGGCCGCTTGGGCTGGATTTCCATGTCGGCCTGGCCGACGAAGAGTTTCACCGCGTGGCACACATTGCCCGCGGCAAGGGTAACCCCGGCGACGCCGCCGCGCAGCGCTTGTTGCAGGTGACCATGCGCGAGCCCGAGGCCCTGTCGACCCGTGCCTTCACCAACCCGCCGGCGATCCTGACCAGTACCAACAAGCCGGAGTGGCGGCGCATGCAGCAGCCCGCGGCCAATGGCCATGGCAACGCACGCAGCCTGGCGGGTTTTTATGCCGGTCTGTTGGATGGCAGCTTGCTTGAGTCCGAGTTGCTCGATGAACTGACCCGCGAACACAGCCTCGGACAGGACCGCACCTTGCTTACCCAGACCCGTTTCGGCCTGGGCTGCATGCTCGACCAGCCTGAGGTGGCCAACGCCACCTTCGGCCTTGGTGCCCGCGCCTTCGGCCACCCCGGTGCCGGTGGATCAGTCGGTTTTGCCGACCCGGAGCACGATGTGGCCTTCGGTTTCGTGGTCAACACCCTCGGGCCTTATGTGCTCATGGACCCGCGGGCGCAGAAACTGGTGCGCGTTCTTGCCAGTTGCCTTTGATCGGGTAATGCGGGTATTGACCCACCCCTTTGACTATCCTCAATGCCAACGCCTGAAGTGCCTAGGCAAAATATCTTTCTATTTCATGGTGTATCGCTGATGTCTTCACATAAAACCTTAGCACTCGCCCTGTGCCTGACCGCCGTTACCGGTTGCGCCAGTCACTCCCCGGAGGGCTCCAAGGAAGGCAGTTCCAGCTGGTGGCCTTTCGGTTCGGACAAGGTTGCCGAGCAGGAAGTGAAGGCAGCTGTCACTGAAAAAGTGGCCAAGGCTGATGCCAAGTCCGAAAGCACCAGCCGCTGGTGGTGGCCGTTTGGTGGTGACGATCAGCAGGCCAAGGGCCCGGTGGTGCCGAAGATCGACCAGAAGGCCACCCAGGCCTGGCTTGACGAGTACGAGCCAAAGCTGCGCGAAGCCATCAAGGACAGCAAGCTGGAACTGGAGCGCCGTGACAACGTGCTGGCAGTGACCTTGCCTGTGGACAGTTCGTACAACCCGGACCGCCCGAACATGCTGCTGCCCATGTCCCTTGGCCCGATCACTCGCGTAGCCAAGACTGTAGAAGGCGACCCGAAGACAGCCGTGCTAGTGTTGGGCCATGCCGACAGCAGCGGTGCTGCAGCGGCCAACCAGAAACTCAGCCTGGAGCGTGCCGCTTCGGTTTCTGCGATCTTCCGCCTCAGTGGCCTGCAGCGTGACCGCCTGACCCTCAAGGGTATGGGTTCGGTAATGCCGCGTGCTGCCAATGACAGCGCCGAAGGCCGTGCCCTTAACCGCCGCGTTGAAATGCTGCTGACCCCGCAAAACACCATGGTCGCGCTGCTGGCCAAATACCAGCAGGCAGCCCCGGCGCCTGCTCCGGCCTCGATGGTGGCAGTGCAGGATGCCAAGGCGCCAGCCGCCAAGGCCGTCGACAGCAAGCCAGCTGCCAAGCCGGCAGCGAAGAAGCCTGTAGCCAAAGCCAAGGCCCCGGCAAAAACCGCGGCCAAGAAAAAGGCCGCCCCGGCCAAGCCAGCTGCCAAGAAAGCTGATACCGACAAGAAAGTAGCTGCCAACAGCCCTGCGAAGACCAACTAATCGTCAAGGAACGCAGTAATGACCCAATCCCTGGCCGATATGCGCCGCGACTACACCCGTGATGGCCTGGCTGAAGCCCAGGCTCCGGGTGAGCCGTTTGCCCTCTTTCACCAGTGGTTTGCCGATGCGGTGAAAACCGAGCAGGCACCGGTGGAAGCCAACGCCATGACCCTGGCCACTGTGGATGGTGAAGGCCGCCCGCATTGCCGTGTATTGCTGCTGAAGGGGCTCGATGAGCAGGGTTTCACCTTCTTCACCAATTACGACAGTGCCAAGGGCCAGCAGCTGCAGGCAAACCCGTTTGCAGCCATGACCTTCTTCTGGCCGGCGCTGGAGCGCCAGGTGCGTATCGAAGGGCGGGTGGTCAAGGTTTCGGCCAAGGAGTCGGACGACTACTACCAGGTGCGCCCGCTGGGCAGCCGCCTGGGCGCCTGGGCATCGCCGCAGAGCCGGGTGATTGCCGGTCGTGAAGAACTGGAAGGCTTGGTCAAGGCCACCGAGGCGCGTTTCTCTGACACCCAGCCGCACTGCCCGGAGCATTGGGGGGGGTACCGGTTACTGCCGGAGCGCATCGAATTCTGGCAGGGGCGGGCTAGCCGCTTGCATGACCGGCTGAATTATCGGCTGATTGACGGGCAATGGCTGCGAGAGCGGCTGGCGCCCTGAGCGTTTTGGGGCTGCTTTGCGGCCCCATCAATCGATCATGTTATCGCGTATAACCCGCTGCTTCCCGCTCCAGCCACCCCGCCAGTTGTTTGCGTCCCACCTTCTCCTGCCGCGCCTGCTGCAACTTTTCCAGCATGAAGGCACGTTTTTCAGGATCAGCCCCCGCCAGTGACAACGCCAGGTCACGGTCCATCCACCGGCGCATACGCACATACAACCACCAATGGAAATACAACCCGGCAACGGTGGTGACCACGACGATGAAGTAATCCATGGCTATCCTTGGTCTCAATTGAAGCGCCATGGCACAGCCGTAATGGCTGTACCCCGGCTGAATGAAAACAATTTTATTACGTTTGTACCGTGACAGCCGTCAATGTGCAGCGTCTAATGAGCACCTGACTTATGGAGACTTACCCATGCGTAAATCCGCTTTGCTGGTGGCAACCTTTACCACCATGTCGCTGCTGCTGGGGGGCTGTGCCTCGAGCCTGACCGGTGACAGCTACTCCCGTGATGAGGCCCGCCGCGTGCAAACCGTGCGTATGGGCACCATCGAATCCCTGCGCCCGGTCAAGATCGAGGGTACCAAGACCCCGATCGGCGGTGGTGCAGGTGCCATCGTGGGTGGCGTGGCCGGCAGCGCCGTGGGTGGCGGCCGTGGCAGTATCGTCGCCGCAGTGATCGGTGCCGTGGCTGGTGGCCTGGCAGGCTCTGCTGCCGAAGAAGGCCTGACGCGCACCCAAGGCGTCGAAATTACCGTCCGTGAAGACGACGGCAGTATGCGCGCCTATGTGCAGGCCGTGCAGGAGAATGAAATCTTCCGTGTTGGCGACCGTGTCCGCATCATGACTGTGGACGGTACCAGCCGCGTTTCGCACTGACCGTAGCGCAGTAAGAAAAAACCCCGACATGGTTACTGCCAGTCGGGGTTTTTTCATGCTCCAGCCAGGTCAGGCAGCGACGCTTTTGCGGCTGGCCATTGCGGTAATGGCATAGCCGATCACTGCAGCGAAGAACGAGCCGGTGAGGATACCCATGCGGTCCATGCCGGCGTAATCACTGCTGCCAGGGATAAAGGCCAGTGAGCCTACGAACAGGCTCATGGTAAAGCCAATGCCGCAGAGTATCGCCACCCCCAGCAATTGCCCCCAGCCAGCACCCGCAGGCAGCGCGGCGAGGCGCAGCTTGACCGCCAGCCAGGTCAGGCCGAAAACCCCCACGGTCTTGCCCAGCAGCAGGCCCACCGCGATGCCCATCGGCACGGGGTGGGTGAAGCTTTCCAGGGTCATTCCAGCCAGCGAAACACCGGCATTGGCAAAGGCGAAGAGCGGGAGAATGGCGTAGGCCACCCACGGGTGCAGGGCATGTTCCAGCGCCAGCAGTGGCGAAGACTCGGCGTTGCGTGTGCGCAGCGGGATGCACAAGGCCAAGGCGACGCCGGCCAGCGTGGCATGCACGCCGCTCTTCAGCACGCAGACCCACAGGATCAGGCCTACCACCATGTACGGGCCGAGCTTGACCACGCCAAGCCGGTTCATCGCCACCAGTACCACAAGGCAAGCTGCTGCCAGCAGCAGCGACACGCTCGACAGGGTGCCGGAGTAGAACAGGGCGATGACAATGATTGCACCCAGATCGTCGATGATTGCCAGGGTCATCAGGAACAGTTTCAGCGACACCGGCACGCGCTTGCCCAGCAGGGCCAGCACGCCGAGGGCGAAGGCGATGTCGGTGGCAGTCGGGATTGCCCAGCCAGCCACGGCGGCGGGGTCGTCGCGATTGATGAACCAGTAGATCAGCGCCGGTACCACCATGCCGCCGATAGCGGCTGTGGCAGGCAGCACGATCTGTGAGGGTTTGGACAGGTGGCCATCAACCACCTCGCGTTTGACCTCAAGGCCGATCAGCAGGAAGAACAGGGCCATCAGGCCGTCGTTGATCCATAGCAGCAAGGGCTTGGCAATGTTCAGCGCGCCGACCTGGATGGCGACGGGGACGTCGAGCAGGCCGCTGTACAGATAAGACAGTGGTGAGTTGTTGATGACCAGCGCCAGTACAGCAGCGGCGATCAGCAGCAGGCCGCTGGCGGCTTCGAGCTGGAAAAAGCGTGTGAACAGGCTACGCACGGGCTATAGGCTCTCCATGAGCAGTTTACGAATGGTACGGGCGTACACCCTAGCCTGTGGCGATATTCTTTAAAACAAAAACTATATTCGTTTTTGTTATATGGTGTTGCTGGCTGGGCTGGAGGAAGACTAGATGCAGATTGGGAAGGATGGGGGAGGGGAAGTCTGATGTTTGTATCGGATATTTCTGATGCCTGTCAGGGCCCTTTGGCGGTTGAACCCGCGAAAGGGCCCTGACAGGCCTTACAAGATTACAGGCCGAGCATATCCCGCGCCACTGCCTCGGCAATACGAATCCCATCGACACCCGCCGACAGGATCCCGCCGGCATAACCTGCCCCTTCACCCGCCGGGAACAGCCCTTTGAGGTTCAGGCTCTGGTAGTCCTCACCGCGGGTAATCCGAAGTGGCGACGAGGTGCGTGTTTCGATCCCGGTCAGTACCGCGTCATGCAGGTTGTAGCCCTTGATCTGCCGGTCGAACGCCGGTAGCGCCTCGCGGATTGCTTCGATGGCGAAGTCTGGCAGGCTAGGTGCCAGGTCACCCAAGGTCACGCCCGGCTTATAGGACGGCTCGACACTGCCCAGCGCGGTCGACGGCCGGCCGGCGACAAAGTCACCCACCAGCTGTGCCGGGGCCTGGTAGTTGCTGCCCCCCATCACGTAGGCATGGGCCTCCAGGCGCTCCTGCAGTTCGATACCGGCCAGTGGCCCACCCGGGTAGTCGCGCTCGGGGTCGATGCCGACGACGATACCGGAGTTGGCGTTGCGCTCGTTACGTGAGTATTGGCTCATGCCGTTGGTAACCACGCGGCCCGGCTCGCTGGTGGCGGCGACCACGGTGCCGCCGGGGCACATGCAGAAGCTGTACACCGAGCGGCCGTTGCTGGCGTGGTACACCAACTTGTAGTCGGCAGCGCCAAGTTTCGGGTGGCCGGCGTATTTGCCCAGGCGCGCCTTGTCGATCAGCGTCTGCGGGTGCTCGATACGGAAGCCCACCGAGAACGGCTTGGCTTCCATGTATACGCCCTTGGCGTGCAGCATTCGGAAGGTGTCGCGGGCGCTGTGGCCCAAGGCCAGAACCACGTGGCGCGAGTGCAACTGCTCACCGCTTTCCAGCACGACGCCGGTCAGCTGGCCATCGTCGATCAGCAGGTCGGTGACCTTCTCCTGGAAGCGCACCTCGGCGCCCATGGCGATCATGTCCTGACGCATCTGCTCGACCATGCCGGTGAGGCGGAAGGTGCCGATGTGGGGTTTGTTGATGTAGAGGATTTCGTCCGGTGCGCCGGCCTTGACGAACTCTTCCAGCACTTTGCGGCCGTGGTGCTGTGGGTCCTTGATCTGGCTGTACAGCTTGCCGTCGGAGAAGGTGCCTGCGCCGCCTTCGCCGAACTGCACATTCGACTCGGGGTTGAGCACGCTTTTGCGCCACAGGCCCCAGGTGTCCTTGGTGCGCTGGCGCACTTCCTTGCCGCGTTCGAGAATGATCGGCTTGAAGCCCATCTGTGCCAGCAGCAGGCCGGCAAAGATGCCGCATGGGCCGAAGCCGACCACGATCGGGCGCTCCTGCAGGTCGGCCGGTGCCTGGCCTACGAACTTGTAGGTGACGTCCGGGGCTGGGCCTATGTTGCGATCGTCGGCGAACTTGCCAAGGAGTTCGGCTTCGTTGCTGGCTTTCAGGTCGATGGTGTAGATGAACAGCAGTTCGCTGTTCTTCTTGCGCGCATCGTAGCTGCGCTTGAACAGGTTGAAGCTGAGCAGTTGCTCGTCGCGGATGCCCAGGCGCTGGACGATGGCTTCACGCAGCGCTTCGTCGGGGTGGTCCAGGGGCAGCTTCAGTTCGGTGATTCGTAGCATGGCAGGGTCCAGTATCCCGGCCATGGGCGGCCGGCGGCTTTACACAAACCGCCAAGTATAAGCTGTTAGCCGCCCCGACTGGCAGGATAAAAGCACCCGGTGATCAGTTGTCGCGTGCGCCGCCGTAGTAGCCGCAGCCTTGCAGGGTTTTGCCGTCGATGCGCAGTTCGGCGCGCAGGTGGCGAATGGCGCCGGTGGCGCCATCTACACAGCGTTGAGGTGCTACCCACAGTTCCACATGCTGCCCGTTGGCTTCGCTGGTGAGGGTCAAGCCGCCACCGGGCACTTCCTCTTCGAGGAACGGCAGGGGCAATGGCTCCTGGCCGACGCGGTTGAGGACCATGCCCTTGCCGCTGGCCTTGATGTCCCAGTCCGGCTCGTGGCCGTTGGCGCGAAGCGTCAGCTGTTTGAAATTGGGGTCTTCACAGGCCCGGACGGAGGGTTCCAGGCGGTACAGGCGGCGCACTTCCAGTTGACCATCATTGTTAGCCTGCTTGCTCCCGGTAAGACGCCCACGCACGTCGGCGAACAGTTTGTCGTTGGCGTCCTTGGCGAGGTTGGCGGCCTCTTGCAGGATGCCTGTCGCACCGACGTCGTTGATCACGAAGGCACGGCTTTCGCTACAGGGCTTGAACAGCAGTTGGCCACCGGCAGCGCGCAACTCGCCCTGCATGCGCGTGGTGCCGATGTTCGGGTCGCTGGGGGCATCAGCCATCAGCTGGCAGCCGGCGAACAGGGGCAGCAGGGCGGTGAGCAGCAGGGTAGGGGTGAGGCGCATGGGGTGACTCCGCAAATCTTGCAAAAAGTGCGGGCCACGTTACTCAGACTTTGGGCCAACTTCAAGTGATGTCTCTTTTGTTGCACTTGTCGGGTGCGGCACCTGTTAGTTTTGTTAGTAGACAGGGTTCGTAGTCAGCGTACAGTCACTGCAGATGCTGTTCCGCTGTTTCACTGACTGGGAAGATTGGGGCAGTGCTTATTGTCAAATCAGAATTAATCGTCGTGAGCGGGTCAGGGCTTTTATAAGTCAATGATTTTATAGGTTTTTGATGAGGCGTCATAGCTGGCCAACGGAGTGGGGTGAGCCGATAGGCGCAAGCTAGAGTGCGAGTTACGATAAGCCAGTGTTTACCTTGTGCTGGGGGTATTACTCCAGAGTAAATGTAAATTGCCTGGCAGGATGCAGTATAGGAAGTTTTATAAGGGTGCGGATATGAAAAAAGCAGGCAGTGTTGAGTTGATAAAAGGTGGCAAGGGTAGAGAAGCATGCCCGTCCGGAAGGCTGTGTCTTTATACGCATGAAGCCTATAACGTAGGCGAAAGGGACGGTGATATTCTCTCGATCGCTCCAGATATTCAGTTGAATGAGGCTGAACTGAAGTCTTATGGGTTTGTCGTTGGCGAGCGCCATGGCGTCTCGTGCGTAGTTAATAATATGTCCAAGGCTGGGACCCTGGTGTCCGGCCCTCTTATTAATGGCTACACATTGGAGGTTGCCGCAGGGGCGAGTATTTCGAATCTGCAAAATATAAATTATCCTGGAGGGGGTTCCTGGAATGACAAAACACACTCTGTTGTATCAGTATCTGTGCAAGAGGTTATCCTGAAGGTAAGCTTGGAAAATAATATTTCTCTGGGCTTCGGTGAGACGCTTGAAACGAATGTGGAAATCAAGAGTGAAAGTGCGATCTCCATAGAGGGGGCTACAATCGAGCTTGTCTCCAGTAGCCCAGGGGTAGTTGAGGTTGGAAATTTTGATAAGGGTGTGGATGTTCCTGCGAATAAGACGGTTATGGTTAAAATTCCATTGACGGGTCGCAGGGCGGGTAGTGCAATGCTAACAGCTCGGCTGCGTATGCCTCTAGGGTATATCAATAATGGTGATGCTGAGAAAGTAACAAGTGCTAGTGTTTCTAAGGAAGTTGTTACTATCAGGATGGTGATGGCTCCGCGGATGGATATCACAGCCGAAAATCCCTCCGTAGCGCCTCTTGAAATCAAGAATGAAAGTGATAGGGAAATAGCGGGCGTCGTGCTGGCGTCTGCAACGGGAAACCCTGACGTATTGACGGTTGGCAAGTTTGATAATGTTGTGACACTTCCGCCCAACGATTCGGTGAGAGTCAATATCCCTGTGGTTGGCGTCAGTGCAGGGAACGCTGTGTTGACAACCAAACTCACGCCCCCTGATGACTTAGAAAATAATGGGGATTCACAAAGGGGGATGTTGGTAGCCGTGAGCACCAGTCAGGATCTTATCGTGGATCAGTCACTCCTTGGTAAATGGCAGAAAGTGTGGGACAAGCCGGAGTTTATTTATAACTACGAACTGACGCTCAATTCTGAGCGTTTGCGTGTAGTGCGGTGGCGTCTGACCTTTATGATGCAGAAGGGGGCTGTGCTGGATCCTGATTGGCTGGAAACTCAGAAGGACTGGCTCGACGTGGGTGTGGCACCAGAGGGTTTTGTTGCACTCAACAACAAGTCAGGGCACACCATTGAGCCAGGAACAGACTTGAAACTTGCAGTTCAAGTGCTGTACCCCGGGCAATCAGATGTTTACGATGAGCTTTATAGCCTTCATTTGAGGCAGCTGGCGTAGGCCGTCAGTGAGACAGCTCGGCTGCTCATGAAAGTATGATCACCGAACTACACATGTCTGCGTAAATGCCGTTTATCAGAAGGGGCAGTGCCTGTGTTTTGGTAGTTCGGCCAAGGTAACCTCGATGCTTACTGCGTTACGCGGTAAGCATCGAGGTTGCAAGCTTGATTCGAATCCAGTTCTCATCGTACTTTGCAGTTGGTATCAACCTCCCAGGTACGCGTCGCGCACTTTCGGGTCAGTCAACAATGCTTCACCGGTCCCCTGCATCACTACCCGGCCGTTCTCCAGCACATACGCCCGGTCAGCGATCTTCAGCGCCTGGTTGGCGTTCTGCTCCACCAGAAACACTGTCACGCCATCACGGCGCAGCTGTTCGATGATGTCGAAGATCTGCTGGATGATGATCGGTGCCAGGCCCAGCGAAGGCTCATCGAGCAGCAGCAGCTTGGGCTTGCTCATCAGCGCCCGGCCAATGGCGAGCATCTGCTGCTCGCCACCGGACATGGTGCCGCCACGCTGGATGTAACGCTCCTTCAGGCGCGGGAAAAGTTGCAGGACCTTGTCCAACTGCTCCTGGTAGTCGCCCTTGTCGGTGAAGAAACCGCCCATCGCCAGGTTTTCCTCGACAGTCAGGCGGGCGAACACGCGGCGGCCTTCCGGCACCACCGCGATACTCTTGCGCATGATGTGCGAGGACGGCTGGCCGACCAGTTCTTCACCCAGGTACTTGATGCTGCCGCTGTGCGCCTGCGGCGAGCCGCACAGGGTCATCAGCAAGGTCGACTTGCCGGCACCGTTGGCGCCGATCAGGGTGACGATCTCGCCCTGGTTGATCTCCACGTTGACGCTGTGCAGCGCCTGGATCTTGCCGTAGAAGGTGGAAACGTTTTCGAACTTCAGCATTTACGCTTCCCCCAGGTAGGCTTTGATCACATCAGGGTTGTCGCGGATCTCTTCTGGTGTGCCGTGGGCCAGGGGGGTGCCCTGGTTGATCACCACGATATGGTCGGAAATGCTCATCACCAGTTTCATGTCGTGCTCGATCAGCAGCACGGTGACGTTGTGCGACTCACGCAGGTAGGCGATCAGTGCCTTGAGGTCTTCGGTTTCCTTCGGGTTCAGGCCGGCTGCCGGCTCGTCGAGCATGATGATGCGTGGCTGGGTCATCATGCAGCGGGCGATTTCCAGGCGGCGCTGCTGACCGTAGGCGAGGGTGCCGGCGGTACGGTTGGCGAACTCGGTCAGGTTGACCTTCTCCAGCCAGTACTGCGCGCGCTCCATGGCCTCCTTCTCGCTGCGGCGGAAGCTCGGGGTCTTGAACAGGCCGGCGAAGAAGTTGGTGTTCAGGTGACGGTGCTGGGCAATCAACAGGTTTTCCAGCGCGGTCATTTCCTTGAACAGGCGCACGTTCTGGAAGGTCCGCACCACGCCTTTGCGGGCGATCTGGTGGCCTGCCAGGCCCTGGATAGGCTGGCCATCGAGCAGGATGGTGCCCCCGCTGGGCTTGTAGAAGCCGGTCAGGCAGTTGAACACCGTGGTCTTGCCGGCGCCGTTCGGGCCAATCAGCGCCACCACCTGTTTTTCCTTGACGGTCAGGCCCACGCCGTTGACCGCCAACAAGCCGCCGAAGCGCATGCTCAGGCCGCTGACTTGCAGAATTTCGCGGCTCATCGACGCAGCTCCATGTGTGGACGTTGCATAGGCAGCAGGCCTTGCGGACGCCAGATCATCATCAACACCATCAGCGCACCGAACATCAACATGCGGTATTCGCTGAACTCACGCATCAGCTCCGGCAGCAGGATCATCACGATGGCCGCGAGAATCACGCCCAGCTGTGAGCCCATGCCGCCGAGCACGACGATGGCGAGGATGATTGCCGACTCGATGAAGGTGAACGATTCCGGCGTTACCAGCCCTTGGCGCGCAGCGAAGAAGCTGCCGGCGAAACCGGCGAAGCAGGCGCCCAACGTGAACGCCGAAAGCTTGATCACGGTAGGGTTCAGGCCCAGTGCACGGCAGGCGATCTCGTCTTCACGCAGCGCTTCCCAGGCTCGGCCGATCGGCATGCGCAGCAGGCGGTTGATCACGAACAGCGCGAGCAGGGCCAGCAGCAGGGCCACCAGGTAAAGGAAGATCACTTTGTTGATCGAGTTGTATTCCAGCCCGAAGAACTCGTGAAAAGTCTGCATGCCCTCGGCGGCGCGGCGTTCGAAGGTGAGGCCGAAGAATTCCGGCTTGGGGATGTTGCTGATACCGTTGGGGCCGCCGGTCCAGTCGGTGAGGTTGCGCAGGAACAGGCGGATGATCTCGCCGAAGCCGAGGGTCACGATCGCCAGGTAGTCGCCACGCAAGCGCAGCACCGGGAAGCCGAGCAGGAAACCGAAGGTGGCGGCCATCAGGCCGGCGATCGGCAGGCACACCCAGAAGCTCCAGCCCAAGTAATGCGAGAGCATGGCGTAGCTGTAGGCGCCAACGGCGTAGAAGCCGACGTAACCGAGGTCGAGCAGGCCCGCCAGGCCGACCACGATGTTCAGACCCAGGCCCAGTAGCACGTAGATCAGGATCAGCGTGGCAATGTCGACTGCGCCGCGCGAACCGAAGAACGGCCAGACCAGCGCTGCGACGATCAGGCCAATGATCACGTAGCGCTGGGTTTTTGGCAGGGTCAGGTAGTTGCTGACAGCCGGTGGGATCAGCTTGCGATCCGAACGACGGCCCATCACCGTACTCCACTGCTTGTCGAACAGCACGCGCAGGAACATCAATACCGAACACACGGCAATGATGCTGATGGTGAACGAGCCCTGGCTGTGCACCACCAGGCTGATGCCATCGATGCTCAGTTTCAGGCCCAGTACCGGGAAGGCCACGGCCCAGACCAGCAAGGCGCTGAAGAACGCCTGTTTGAGATTTCTGTTCATACTTTTTCAACCTCCGGGCGGCCCAGGATGCCGGTCGGCCGGAATAGCAGGACAAGAACCAACAAGCCGAATGCCACTACGTCCTTGTACTGGTCGCCGAAGATATCGGCGCCGAACGCTTCGGCCACGCCCAGCACCAGCCCGCCGAGCATGGCGCCCGGGATGCTGCCGATGCCACCCAGCACCGCCGCGGTGAAGGCCTTCAGGCCCACCAGGAAACCGGCGTTGGGGTTGATCACCCCGTACTGCATGCTCAGCAGCACGGCCGCCACGGCTGCCAGGGCGGCACCGATGACGAAGGTGAGGGCGATGATGTTGTTGGTGTTGATGCCCAGCAGGTTGGCCATCTTGATGTCCTCGGCACAGGCACGGCAGGCGCGGCCCAGACGGGAACGGGAGATGAACAGGGTGAGCAGGGTCATGGCCACCAGGGTAACCACGAACACCAGGATCTGCATGTAGGAAACCAGGACCTCTTCTGCCCCCCCTGGCCCAAACGAGAAGCTGCCGGGGATCAGGTTGGGGATGGACTTGTCCTTGGAGTCTTGCGACAGCAAGACCGTGTTCTGCAGGAAGATCGACATACCGATGGCGGAAATCAGCGGGATCAGGCGGTTGCTGTTGCGCAGGGGGCGGTAGGCAACCCGTTCGATACTGTAGCCATAGGCACTGGTGACACAGATCGTCGCGACAAAGGCGACGGCCATCAGGACAGGCAGCGAATGGATACCCATCATGGCCAGGCCCGCCAGGGCAATGAAGGCCACATAGGAACCGATCATGTACACCTCGCCGTGGGCGAAGTTGATCATGCCAATGATGCCGTACACCATCGTGTAGCCGATGGCGATCAAGGCATAGGTGCTGCCGATGGTCAATCCATTAACCAGTTGTTGGAAGAAATGGTAGATCTCAGGCATTACAGCGCTCCTAAAAACCTGATTTGCATTTCGCTGGCGGGGGTAGGCCAGGAAACCGCGGGTGACGGTTTTAAGATTTTCAGGTGAGCCCGCCCCCGGATCGCGGGGATCAGGCCCATGAACCTCGTAAAACAAAGCCCACTGCTCGCACAGTGGGCTTCTACGGTCAGCTATTCAGTCACGCAGTTACTGAGGGGAGACTTCGGTCTTCGGCTTGCCGAAGTGCCATTCGTAGACCACGAACTTGAAGTCTTTCAGGTCGCCCTTCTCGTCGTAGGACAGGGTACCGGTTGGGGTCTTGAAGGAGCCGGCGTGGATGGCAGCTGCCACTTTGTCGGTGTCTTCGGACTTGGCAGCCTTGATGCCCTGGGCGATCAGTTCGACAGCCGAGTAGGCCGGGAACACGAACGGGCCGCTTGGGTCCTTGCCGTCAGCCTTGATGGCGTCGACGATCTTCTTGTTCTCCGGGTCAGCGTCGAACGACTTCGGCAGGGTGACCAGCAGGCCTTCGGAGGCGCCCTGGGCGATCTGCGAGATGGAGTCGTTACCCACGCCTTCCGGACCCATGAACTTGGCTTTCAGGCCCTTTTCCTGAGCCTGACGCAGGATCAGGCCCAGCTCTGGGTGGTAGCCACCGTAGTAGACGAAGTCGACGTTGTTCTGCTTTAGCTTCTGGATGATCGAGGAGAAGTCCTTGTCGCCGGCGTTCAGGCCTTCAAATACGGCAACCTTGGTGCCTTTCTTCTCGAGGGTCTGCTTGACGGCGGTGGCGATGCCTTCACCGTACTGCTGTTTGTCGTGCAGTACTGCAACCACTTTCGGCTTGACGTGATCGGCGATGTAGTTGCCGGCCGCCGGGCCCTGGGCGCTGTCCAGGCCAATGGTGCGGAAGATCAGCTTGTAGCCACGGGCGGTGATTTCCGGCGAGGTGGCAGCCGGGGTGATCATGATCACGCCTTCGTCTTCGTAGATGTCGGACGCTGGCTGGGTGGAGCTGGAGCACAGGTGGCCGATGACGAACTTGACGCCGTCGTTGACCACTTTGTTGGCGACTGCCACGGCCTGTTTAGGGTCGCAGGCATCGTCGTATTCCTTGGCTTCGAGCATCTTGCCATCGACGCCGCCCGCGGCGTTGATATCCTTGATGGCTTGCTTTGCGCCGATGAACTGCATGTCGCCGTACTGGGTCACAGGGCCGGTTTTAGGGCCCGCGATCCCGATCTTGATGGTATCGGCGGCAAACGAATGGCTGGCTACCCCGGCCAGAACCATTGCGGCGAACAGCTTGGAAATCTTGATCATAGTGCTCCACTCATTCTGTTGTAATTCTTATAGTCCTGGCGGCCAGGGCTACAGACCGGGCGGGATTTGCGGCGTGGCCATGCCAACGCGCAAGCCCACCTTCCCCCGGAACATGTCCCGGAACTGTACCGGTACAGTGTAGAGCGCTGTTCGAGCGCTTGAAAAGCGGTCGAAAAGTGCCTGCTTCCTGGGTTGTCGCTTGGTCGACAGAAAGATACAGAAAGGCGCCATCAAACTGCCTGTATCTGCGACCCCGTCCCACAAGTTCGGGGCCAATCGACCAAATTACATATTTGAAACCGGGTTTTTCTGCAAAAATGCCGGCCTTTTTTATTGGCGATTTTTGCGGATACCACCCATGACTGATCAAACAAGCACCCTCTATGCCAAATTGCTTGGCGAGACGGCAATCATCGAGTGGAAAGCCTTGGAGCGTTTCTGGGCCAAGGGTGACCTGATTTGGGTCGACGCCAGCCTTGACCTGATTACCGTTGCTGAGGCAATGGCCGAGAATCGCAGCGAGATCTTTGCCAAGTGGCGTAGTGATGGCACTGTCGGGCCCGTGTCAGCCGAGCAGGCACTGGACCTGCAAACCCGCGATCCAGAGATCTGGGCGGTAGTGGTTTCGCCATTCATCGTGATCCAGGCGAAGCGCCCAATGGATGCATGATCTTTTTTAGTGCGTGAAAATGCGCAGTCGCCCCGCTTTGGTGCTTGAAGGCGTTCAAGGCGGGTGGAGGTAAGTAACAATTCGGCGTGGCGGTAACAGTTTACGGGATGCGTAATGTGGGCTGCACAACAGCCCCCGGTTATTCGAACAGTCAGGAGTCATCGATGAGCACTGCACTACCTTCGCTTGGATTCGCCGGCATCGGCCTGATGGGCCTGCCCATGTGTCGCCGGCTGTTGGCTGCGGGTTACCCGCTGACTGTATGGAACCGTAGCCCGGACAAGTGTGCCGCCCTGGTCGCCGCAGGTGCGCACCTGGCCAGCAGCCCGGCCGAACTGTGTCGCGCCAGCGACATGGTGCTGCTGTGCCTGGCCGACACGGCGGTGGTGCGTGAGGTGGTGTTCGGCGAACAAGGTATTGCCGAGGGCGGGCGCAGCGGCCAGTTGCTGATCGATTTCTCGAGCCTGGAGCCTACCGCCACCCGCGAAATGGCCGCCGAACTGGCAGCGCTGTGCGGCATGGCCTGGCTGGACGCTCCGGTGTCTGGCGGTACGCCCGGTGCCGAGGCTGGCACCCTGGCAATCATGGTCGGCGGCGATGCTGGCGACTTGCAGCGTGCTTACCCGGTGTTGCAGGTGCTGGGCCAGCGCGTGACGCACATGGGCGCAGTTGGCGCCGGCCAGGTCACCAAGGCCTGCAACCAGATGATCGTGGCGTGCAATGCGCTGGTGATTGCCGAAGTGGTGGCACTGGCCGAACAGTCCGGGGTGGACGCAACACTGATCGCCGAAGCGCTGGCAGGTGGTTTTGCCGATTCGAAGCCACTGCAGATCCTTGCACCGCAAATGGCCGAGAGCCGCTTCGAGCCGATCAAGTGGCACGTGCGCACGTTGCTGAAGGACCTTGATGGTGCGGTCAAGTTCTCTCGCGAGCAGGGTTCGGCAACGCCGCTCAGTGGCCTCGCCGCGCAATTGATGCGTTTGCATGGTAGCCAGGGCTACCTGCAAAAAGATCCGGCGACTCTGGTAGAGCTTTACCGTAGCAAGGTTTGAGTACAACGTTCTGGCGCAGCCGCCGCTCCAGCAGCGGCCGCAGCTCCGCCAGGGGTACCGGCCGCCCTAGCAGGTGGCCCTGCAGGTAGTCGCAGCCATGGCTTTCGAGGAAGGCCTGCTGTTCGGCGGTTTCCACGCCCTCACTGACCACCTGCAGATGCAGGGTGTGCGCCATGACGATGATCGCCTGGACGATTTCGCGGTCCTTCTGGCTGCCTGGCACATCCTGCAGGAACGTGCGATCGATCTTCAGCACGTCTAGCGGCAGGCGCTTGAGGTAGGCCAGTGACGAGTAGCCGGTACCAAAGTCATCAATGGACAGTGCCACGCCCAGGGCGCGAACCCGCTTCAGCAGGTTGACCGTGCGCTGGATGTCGCCCATCAGGGCGTTCTCGGTCACTTCCAGCTCCAGTTGGCGAGGTGCAAGGCCCGCGTGGAACAGTGCCTTTTCCACTTCGTTGGGCAGTTCGTCGTGGCTGAGGGTGACTGCGGAGCAATTGACCGTGACCTTGAATTCGCCGTAACCGTGGCGCAGCAGGTGGGCCATGTCGGCGCAGGCGTGACGCAGTACCCACAGGTCAAGGTCGATGATCAGGCCGTTGGCTTCGGCGATGCCGATAAAGCGGTCTGGCCCGAGCAAGCCGTGTTGCGGGTGCTGCCAGCGCACCAGTGCTTCCACTTTGGCCACATGCCCACTGTGCAGGTCAAAGATCGGTTGGTAGTGCACACACAGCCCACGCTCTTCGAGCAGGGCCAGGCGCAGTTCTTCTTCCAGTTGCAAGGCAATCGAAGCTCGCGCCTTCAGGCTGTCGTTGAAAAAGTTCAGGCTGTTGCGCCCGTTGTCCTTGGATTGATACAGGGCCAGGTCGGCATGCTTGAGCAGCTCTTCGGCTGTGCTGCCGTCTTCCGGAAAGATGCTGATACCGATGCTGGTGGTCATGACCATACGCCGACCGCCCAGGTCGATGGGGTCTTTCATGCGTTGCATGATGCGCTGGGCCAGGTGGCGCGCTTCGTCGCGGCTGTTGAGGCTGGTGACCACGCAAAACTCGTCCCCACCAAAGCGTGCAACCAGGTCCTGGCTGCGGGTGGCAGCCTTGATATGGCTGGCGATTACCTTGAGCAGTTCGTCACCTGCACAGTGGCCGAGGCTGTCATTGATGCGCTTGAAATGGTCGATATCCAGGAACATCACCGCCAGGCGGCCTTCGCTGGCCTGGTGTTCGAGCAGGCGTTCGGCGAATACCTGGTTGAAACCACGCCGGTTGACCAGGTTGGTCAAGGCATCGTAGTGCGCAGCCTGCTGCAGCGAAGCGCGGGCCTGGTCCAGTTGGCTGAGCAGTATGCTGACCCGGCGCAAGTCATGTTCCTTGCTTTGCAGCTTCTTGTCGGCCAGTGCCGCACTGATGCTGGCAGCACTGATGAGCAGGGTGATGAAACCGATGCCCAGTGCCAGTTGCAGGCTGTTGTCGCCAGACGGCAGGCGCAGGGCAGTATCGGCCGGGATGACCAAGGTCATGGCCGACATCGCGGTAAAGTGGGTGGCGACGATGCCGCCGGCAATCAGCAGGCTGGCGCCGTACTTCATGGCTTGATAAAGGGTGCCACTGCCATTGCTGAAGTAACGGGCCAGAAACAGTGCGACCAGGCTGGTGAGCAGCGCAATGGCCACAGAGGCCAGCAGCAGGCCGGTCTGGTAATACTGGCGGGCACCGGTTTCCATCGCTGCCATGCCGACAAAGTGCATCAGGATAATGCCTAGGCCGATCAGCACGGCGCTTTGCACAAAGTGCTGCGCGCGCATCTGTTTGCGTTCGAGGCTGTGCATGGCCAGCCAGGCGACAGCCAGGGCGATAAGCAGCGAAAGGATGGTCAGCGACAGGTCGTAGTGCACTTCTACCGGGGCCTGGAACGCCAGCATGCTGATGAAGTGCATGGCCCAGATGCCGCCAGCGAGGCAGCAGGCGCCCAGCATGTTCCATTGTCGGTGAGCGGTGGGGTCTTCGTTGTGGGACTGGCGTTCGGCCATGTCGAGGGTTGCGAAGCAGGCTGCGCAGGCCACGAAGTAGGCGAGCAGCACCAGCAGCGGTTCATGCCGACAATCGATGACGATACGCCCGGTTGCCGGCAGGTCGGCGAACAGTTGCAGCCCCAGCCACTCCATGGAATGCCTCTTGGTCGGGTTTTCACTCGTCTGCGCTACAACCCTGTGCAGACTGTCCAGAGGCAGTATAGGAAGAGGTGTTTAACCCTTCCTGAATAATGGCACATTGATTTCTACGATTTGGTTATCAGCCTAATCGCAGCCAGGAATATATGACGTGAACCCATGCACGGTTTTTGTAGGAGCGGGCTTGCCCGCGAAGCAGGCTGCGCGGTGCATGACACGGGCTTCGCCCGTGTTCGCGGGCAAGCCCGCTCCTACAAAAGTGCCAGTGTTTAGCCAGCTACCAGCACGCGAATGGCTTCCAGGCGCAACGCGGCCTTTTCCAGCATTGCCAGGCCGTCTTCGCGCTGCTTGCGCAGGGCGTCGATCTCGCTGTCACGCACGCTTGGGTTGACCGCTTGCAGTGCTACCAGGCGGGCCAGTTCTTCGTCGGCTTCGGCGGCCAGGCGGCGCTGGGCTTCGGCCACGCGCTCGACGTGGGTTGGCAAAATCTTCGCTTCGCCACCACTGATGCGTTTTGCCAGCACATCGCGCTGGGCCTGGACGAACTTGTTGGCGCTGGCACGTGGCACGCTTTCGAGCTGATCGTTGAGGGTTTCGAACGCCACGCGCGCTGCCAGGTCGTTGCCATTGGCATCGAGCAGGCAGCGCAGCGCCGCCGGCGGCAGGTAGCGGCCCAGTTGCAGGCTGCGTGGTGCCACCGCCTCGCTGACGAACAGCAGTTCGAGCAACACGGTGCCTGGCTTCAGTGCCTTGTTCTTGATCAGTGCAACAGCGGTGTTGCCCATCGAGCCGGACAGCACCAGGTCCATGCCGCCCTGTACCATCGGGTGTTCCCAGGTCAGGAACTGCATGTCTTCGCGCGACAGCGCCTGGCCGCGGTCGTAGGTGATGGTCACGCCTTCGTCGTCGCCCAGCGGGAAGCTGGCGTCGAGCATCTTCTCACTCGGTTTGAGGATCAGCGCGTTCTCAGAATGGTCTTCGCTGTCGATGCCGAAGGCGTCGAACAGGGTTTCCATGTAGATCGGCAGGGCGAACTGGTCGTCCTGCTCGAGAATGGCCTCGACCAGCGCCTCGCCTTCACCGGCCCCGCCAGAGTTCAGCTCCAGCAGGCGATCCCGGCCGGTGTGCAGTTCGGCTTCCAGGCGCTCGCGCTCGCCGCGGGCGTCGGCCACCAGGGTGTCCCAGGCTTTTCTGTCGCCCCCTTCAAGCAGCGGCAGCAGGCGTGGGCCGAACTGGTGTTGCAGGGCGTTGCCGGTCGGGCAGGTATTCAGGAAGGCGTTGAGGCCTTCGTGGTACCACTGGAACAGGCGCTCTTGCGGGCTGTCCTGCAGGTACGGCACATGCAGCTGGATGGTGTGCTTCTGGCCGATACGGTCGAGGCGGCCGATACGCTGCTCCAGCAGGTCCGGGTGGGCCGGCAGGTCGAACATCACCAGGTGGTGCGAGAACTGGAAGTTGCGGCCTTCGCTACCGATCTCGGAGCAGATCAGCACCTGTGCGCCGAATTCTTCATCGGCGAAATAGGCGGCGGCGCGGTCACGCTCCAGAATGCTCATGCCCTCATGGAACACCGAGGCCGGGATGCCGGAGCGCACGCGCAGGGCGTCTTCCAGGTCCATGGCGGTTTCGGCATGGGCACAGATCACCAGCACCTTGGTGCGCTTGAGCATTTTCAGGGTGTCGATCAACCAGTCGACCCGTGGGTCGAAACGCCACCAGCGCTCGTCATCGGCTACATCCCCCTGGGCCTGGAAGGCCACTTCCGGGTACAGCTCGGCTTTCTCGCCTGACGGCAGGTCGCGGTATTGCTCGGGCATGGCTACCGGGTAGGGGTGCAATTGACGCTCAGGGAACCCCTGGACCGCCGCACGGGTGTTGCGGAACAGCACGCGACCAGTGCCGTGGCGGTCGAGTAGCTCGCGGATCAGCCGCGCGCTGGCCTGTGTGTCACCGTCGCTGACGGCGGCCAGCAGCGCTTCGCCTTCAGCACCGAGGAAGCCCTGGATGGTGGCGTGGGCCTTGGGCGACAGGCGACCCTCGTCGAGCAGTTCCTGAACAGCCTCGGCCACCGGGCGGTAGTGGTCGCTTTCGGCGCGGAAGGCGGCCAGATCGTGGAAGCGGTTGGGGTCGAGCAGGCGCAGGCGGGCAAAGTGGCTATCCTGGCCTAGCTGTTCGGGGGTGGCGGTGAGCAGCAGCACGCCCGGGATCACCTGGGCCAGTTGCTCGACCAGGCCGTACTCGGCGCTGACCTGGTCTTCATGCCAGACCAGGTGGTGAGCCTCGTCGACCACCATCAGGTCCCAGCCTGCGGCAAACAGGGCATCCTGGGCCTTTTCGTCTTCGACCAGCCACTCCAGGGCGACCAGCGCCAACTGGGCATCTTCGAACGGGTTGCTGGCATCGCTTTCGATGAAGCGCTCGGCATCGAACAGCGCGACTTGCAGGTTGAAGCGCCGACGCATTTCCACCAGCCACTGGTGCTGGAGGTTTTCCGGCACCAGGATCAATACCCGGCTGGCACGGCCCGACAGCAGTTGGCGGTGAATCACCAGGCCGGCCTCGATGGTTTTACCCAGGCCTACTTCGTCGGCCAGCAGTACACGCGGGGCGCTGCGGTCGGCCACTTCACGGGCGATGTGCAACTGGTGGGCGATCGGTTGCGCGCGGCAACCACCCAGGCCCCACAACGCCGATTGCATCTGCTTGCTGGTGTGCTGCAGGGTGTTGTAGCGCAGGCTGAACCACGACAGCGGGTCGATCTGCCCGGCGAACAGGCGGTCGCTGGCAAGGCGGAACTGGATGAAGTTCGACAGTTGCGTTTCCGGCAGGGTACGCGGCTGGTTCTGCCCGTCCAGGCCGTGGTAGACCATCAGCCCGTCGATGTCTTCGACTTCGCGTACGGTCAGCTTCCAGCCTTCGAAGTGGGTGATCTGGTCACCTGGCGAGAAGCGCACGCGGGTCAGCGGCGCATTGCGCAGGGAATACTGGCGAGTGTCGCCAGTGGCCGGATAGAGCACGGTCAGCAGGCGGCCATCCTGCGCCAGGATGGTACCCAGGCCGAGCTCGGCTTCGCTGTCGCTGATCCAGCGTTGCCCCGGTTGATACTGCTGCGCCATACTGCCTGAACTCCCGCGATGAAAAAGCCGGTTATGTTAACGGATCGGCCGGTCAGACCAAAGTGCTGAGCGCACCGAAAGGTGCCCAAAGCCATCAGTCTAGTCGTTTCATCGCCCTGTACCGCACCGCTGACGAGGGCCTCACACCAACATGCCTGCCAAGCACAGCTGGATCAGCGCTTCCATGGTCGCGGGCAGCCTGTTGCTGCTGAGCGCCTGTGAGCAGAAAAACTTCGAGACCCTGCCCCCCATCCCGACGGAGCAGCTTGAGGTGTTGGGCGTGCAGACGCCGATCAAGAGCGTGCACTTTCGTGACCGCGATGGTGAAGGCCTGCTGGTGCTGAGCCGCAGCGATGGCCAGGCCAGCGACCCGGAAAGCGAACAGGAAGTGGACAAGGTGGTGCTCAAGGCCACCTTGTACGGGCGTTCTGCCGAAAGCGATGCCTTCAAGTCGCGCTGGCAGATCGAGCAGGAAACCACCTGCCCGGGCCTGGACCTGGATGTAGACTTCTATACCGACGTCAGTGAGGTCAGCGACCTGAACAAGGACGGCGTGGCCGAGGTGACGGTTGCCAGCCACGCCTTCTGTGGTGGCGGCATCGACCCACACGACATCGCCATCGAGATGCGTGAAGGGCAGGCCAGTTACACCATTACCGGCCAGTCGCTGATTACCCCGGCGGGCGAGGACCCGGTCGGTGGCGAGCGCGAAGACAGCGCTTCGCTGAAAAATGCCCCTCAGGTAGTGCGAGATCATATGGATGCAGTCTGGCAGCAGGTTTACAAGCGGCCCTGGAGCGAAGCCAGTTCCCCCAGCACCGACGAACCAGATGACGAAGCCGAGTAAATGCTGCCCATGACATCAAGGTAAAACCGCGCCTGCCGATACAGGGGCATAGGAGAACGCCCATGCTGCCGCCGATCATTCCGCTCAGTGCTGCCCCGGTGACCTCGCAACAGGACCCGGTCAAACCAACCCCCGACATCAAGCCGGTGGTGCCGGCGCAGCCTGCGTCCGGCGAAAGCGCCATCGACCTCAAGCGCCAGCGCGATCCGCAGGAGCAGGCGCTATTGCTGCGTGAAGAACAGCGCCGCCAGCAGCAACGTCGCCAGCAGGGCGGGGCAGGGCGCTACAGCGCCGAGCCTGGCGATGAGGTCAACGCTGACAACACCGTGCCGGTTGCCCCCTTGCTGGACGAACCCAATCGCCAGGGCTTGCTGGTGGACATCGAAGTCTGACGCGGGGCTGGTCAGCGCCAGCGCCTGGCTTCATCATGCACGTCTCTGTTGATCGTCGAGCCCACCCATGAGCCAAGACAACCTCATCGATTTTGATGCCGAACGCGCCAAGCGCGTTCATGACCTCAAAGAAAAGCGCCTGAACGAAATGCGCAACGCATTCGAGCAGGCCCTGCCGTTGAACACCAGCAAGAAAAAGAAGCCCAAGGGCAAGCCGAAAAAGCGCTGAAACTTGACGCAGGTCAACCCTGCACCCGCCTCGCGTGCCCGGTCCCGGGCACCATTGATCCCGATCAATTTTCTTCCCCTGCACATTGGTTAACTTGCCCCCATCGGACAACGGCAAACGAATGGGGAGGCCAGCATGTTCTTCGACAACGTGGTTATCGCCGGTGTGGTAACGGTCGGGTTGATGGTCGCTTTCTTTGCCGGTCTGGGCATTTTCATCTGGAAGGATTCGAACAAGCGCAAGCCGCGCTGACCTTTCGGGTACACGAGCACGCAAGGCATTTAGGGCGACTTCGGTCGCCCATTTTTTTGCCTGGAATTTGAGTGTTGCCTCTGCCGGCCTCTTCGCGCTTAAGCAGGAGCGGGTTCACCCGCGAATAGGCCGGCAAAGGAGAACCCGCCTCGTCAATAAAGATGATTAGCTAGCTAATTATTCATTTCCGCCGTATCCTGCTCACCATTGTCTATCTTTTCAACAAGATCACTCCCCGCAAGGTCCGCGTCGTGCCCATTACCTTCCAGGCCCTGTTCGCTCCCAGCAACCTCGCCCTCAAGTTTGCCATCAAGACCCTGCTCGGTGGTGGCCTGGCGTTGTGGCTTGCGATGCGCTGGGGTCTGGAGCAACCATCCTGGGCATTGATGACGGCTTTCATCGTCGCCCAACCACTGTCGGGCATGGTGGTGCAAAAAGGTCTGGCGCGGTTGGCCGGCACTTTGGTCGGCACTGTCATGTCGGTGCTGTTCATCGGCTTGTTCGCCCAGACACCCTGGTTGTTCCTGCTTACCCTGGCCCTTTGGCTGGCCCTGTGTACCGCGGCGTCCACCCAACTGCGCAGCGCCTGGGCCTATGCCTTTGTGCTGGCCGGTTATACTGCGGCGATCATTGCCTTGCCGGCCATCGACCACCCGCTGCAGGTGTTCGACCAGGCGGTGGCCCGCTGTACCGAGATCTGCCTGGGGATTTTCTGCGCCACTGCCAGTAGTGCCTTGCTCTGGCCCATGCGCGTCGAGCAACAACTGGGCGGGCAGGCACGGCAGGCCTGGCAGAACGGCTTGCAGGCTGCCAGTGCCATGCTGGGCGGCGAAGACGAGGCCCGTAAAGGGTTGTTGGAGAGCCTGGGGCGTATCGTTGCCATCGACAGCCAACGTGAACATGCCTGGTTCGAAGGTAACCGCGGGCGCCAGCGTGCCCGTGCCATTCGTGGCCTGAGCCAGAAACTGATGGTGCTGCTGCGCATCTCCCGTTCGGTGCGCCGCCAGTGGCGGCAGTTGGATGAGCGCGAGGCTGCGCACCTCGCGCCCTGGTTGCAGGAAGTACGCACGCTGCTGGGCAAACCTGACCAGCCCAGCCTGTTGTTGCTGCGCCAGCGTATCTGGGATGCTGCCCATGACGAGCAGATCAGTCCGGCAGAACACTACTGCCTGGCGCGCATGGCGCTGTTGCTGGATTACGCCATGGGCGCCAGCCAGGCGCTGGAGGATGTGGAAGCGGGCAGGGCGCCGAAGGACGTGGCCCAGGGGCTGGCTGCGCACCGTGACTGGTCGCTGGCCTTGCTGTTCGGTTCGCGTAGCGCGCTGGCTTTTCTGGTGATGAGCGGTTTCTGGCTGGCCACCGCCTGGCCTTCAGCGCCGGGCGGCCTGGTGCTGACGTGTGTGGTCTGCAGTTTGTTTGCCAGCCGGGAGAACGGCGCGCAGATTGGCCTGAGTTTCTTGCGCGGGATCTTTCTGGCCATACCCGCAGCATTTTTGGTCGGGCAGATCCTGCTGCCGCAATGGAGCAGTTTCGCCATGCTGTGCCTGGGCATGGGCGTGCCACTGTTTCTCGGTGCGCTGGGCATGGCCCACCCTCGTACCGGGGCCACCGCTACCTCCTATTGCCTGCACTTCATTGTGCTGGTATCGCCGCTTAACGCCATGCAGTTCGGCGTTGCGACCATGCTCAACAGTGCCTTGGCCATGCTGGTGGGGGTGTCGGCGGCGGTCATGGCTTTTCGCTTGTTGGTGTTCCGCCATCCGGCCTGGCTGGGGCGGCGCCTGCGTGCTGCAACCCAGAGCGACCTGGTACGCCTGACCCGGCGTGATCTGCGCGGCGCCGACACTTGGTTTGGTGGACGCATGGCCGACCGCCTGATGCAGCTGGCGCGGCATGCCAGTGAATTGCCCGAAAGTGAGCGCAAACGCTGGGATGATGGCCTGCACGGGCTGGATATCGGCGACGAACTGGTGCACTTGCGCATGTGCCTGGCCATAGCCCAGGCGCCCTTGGGGCGCGCCGAGCGCGAGTATTTGCAGCAAGTAGAGGCAGTGTTGGCCAAGGGGCCTGCTGCCGGGCGTGGGCAGCGCCTGGACAGTGCCAGTGAACAGTTCATTGCCGCTTTGCGCCGGCTGCCCTCGAGCGACCCGTTGCGGCTGGCCGAGGGCGCGGTGCTGCAACTGCAGAAAAGCTGGGGCAAGTGGTGCCGCTGGCAGGAGGAAGCCCATGGGGTTACGTGAGTGGGAAGTGGGCGGCGTGCTGCTCAGCCCGTTTCTGCTTTATGTATTGCTGGCGCTGGCGCTGACCGGCCTGCTGCGCCTGGTGGTACAGGCCACGCCGCTGGGGCGCTGGATCTGGCATGAAGCGCTGTTCGACGCAGCGTTGTTCGTTTGTGTGTTGTTCCTGGTGGTACGCCTGCTGGGAGCTTTATAAAGGAGTGTTTCGATGCGTGCGGCCGTACGTACTCTGGTAACCCTGTGTGTGGTGGCCCTGGCCGTGTTGGCCGGCTACCAGCTGTGGCAGTACTACATGCTTACCCCCTGGACCCGCGATGCCCGGGTGCGCGCCGATGTGGTGGTGATTGCGCCTGACGTGTCGGGCTGGGTCCGCGAACTCAAGGTGCATGACAACCAGCAGGTCAAGGCAGGCGAGCTGTTGATGAGTATCGACCGCGAGCGCTTCCAGGCCGCTTTCGACCAGGCCAGTGCGGTGACCGAGACCCGCCGTCAGCAACTGCGTTTGCGCGACCGCGAAGCGGCCCGGCGAACAGCGTTGGGGCCGGAGGCGATCAGTGCCGAGCTACGTGAAAATGCGCAGATCAATGCCGCCATCGCGCGGGGCGAGTTGCACGAAGCCGAGGCACAGTTACAAGTGGCCAGGATCAACCTGGCACGCAGTGAAGTACGGGCACCGCGCAGCGGGCATATCACCAACCTGCGCCTGGCCGAAGGCAATTATGTGAACACTGGTGAGTCGGTAATGGCCCTGGTGGACGATTCAACCTTCTACATCCAGGCCTATTTCGAGGAAACCAAGCTGCCGCGCATTCGCGTTGGTGACACGGTGAAAGTCTGGCTGATGGGCGCGGGCGAACCGATGCAGGGGCATGTGGAAAGCATCAGCCGCGGCATCACCGACCGCAACAGCAACCCGGACAGCCAGTTGCTCCCGGAGGTGGAGCCGACCTTCAACTGGGTGCGGCTGGCACAGCGGATTCCGGTAAGGATTCGCCTGGACCAGGTGCCGGAAGGGGTAACGTTGAGTGCCGGGATGACGGCGAGTGTGCAGGTACGTGAACACTGATGCGGGGCCACAGCGTGGCCCCAAAAGCCGAGTTCAAAGGAACATCCCGCCTGATACCTCAAGCCGTTGCCCGGTAATCCAGCCATTGCCGTCTTCCAGCAACAGCGCAATCGCCGCGCCGATATCATCCGGCAAACCCACCCGGCCAAGCGCCGTATTACCGGCGATATAGTCATTCACCTGCTGGTTATCCCGCACCACGCCACCGCCAAAATCGGTCTCGATCGCCCCCGGCGCCAGTATGTTCACGCGAATGCCACGCGCGCCCAGTTCCTTGGCCTGGTAACGGGTCAGCACCTCCATCGCCCCCTTCATTGCGGCATAGGCGGCATACCCCGGCAGGGCAAAGCGTGCAAGGCCTGTGGAAATGTTGACGATGCGCCCATTGTCCTCCAGCAGTGGTAGCAGGCGCTGGGTGAGGAAGAACGGCCCTTTCAGCTGAATGTTCAGCAACTGGTCAAATTGTGCTTCGCTGGTTTCGACATACGGCACGTTCAGCCCGATCCCGGCGTTGTTCACCAGGAAGTCGAAACGCTCGCGGCCAAAGCGCTGTTGCAGGGTGGTGTTCAAGCGCGTGGCAAAGCCGGCAAAGCTGCTGCTGTCGCTGACGTCCAGTTGCAGCATGGCCGCCTTGACCCCCGCCTGCTTCAGCCCGGCCGCCACGGCCTGCGCTTCGTCTGCCTTGCTGTGGTAGGTGCCGATGACATCGATGCCGCGTGCGGCGAGGTGCTCGGCGGCATTACGGCCAAGGCCGCGGCTGGCGCCAGTGATCAGGGCAATTTTGCGGGTCATGGTGAAAACCTCATGGTGGGTGAATGAGGACAGGTTATTGGTCGGTTTGATGCTGTTAAATCCTGAAAATATGGAAATACTGTTCGTATTGACCGGATAATCGAGGCTTTAAGTGAACAAGCTGGAGTTGCTGCGTACTTTTGTGCGGGTCAGTGAGGTCAGCAGTTTCACCCTGGCCGCCGAAAGCCTGGGGCTGCCACGCTCGACTGTGTCGGAGCAGGTGCGGGCGCTGGAACGTCTGCTGGGCACGCGGTTGTTCAACCGCACAACCCGTCGGGTGCAGGCGACCCAGGATGGCGCCCTTCTGTACGAGCGTAGCAAGGACTTGCTGTCGGGCATGGACGAAATCGAGAGCCTGTTCAGCGCTGACGATGCCGAGCTGGCCGGGCGCCTGCGCATCGACCTGCCGACCATGATGGCGCGACGGGTCATCATTCCGGCGCTACCACGGTTTTTGCAGCGTTTCCCGCGCCTGGAGGTGGAGCTCAGTTGCACCGATCGCCAGGTTGACCTGCTGCGCGAAGGGTTCGACTGTGTGATGCGCATTGGTGCGCTGCAAGACCTGGACGTGGTGGCGCGGCCGGTCGGGCATTTGAGCATGCGCAACTGTGCCAGCCCTGCCTACCTGGCGCGCCAGGGTGTGCCATACACATTGCAGGACCTTGCCGGGCATCAGCTGGTCCATTATGTGCGCACCCTGGGCGCTCGCAGTGCCGGGTTCGAATATGTGCGGGGTGGTGAACTGCAGTACCAGGCCATGGCTGGGGTGATAACGGTCAACAATGCCGAGGCGTACTCGGCGGCTTGCCTGGCCGGGCTGGGAATTATCCAGGTGCCTGCAGTGGGAGTGGCCGAGCACCTGCAGCGTGGTGAGCTGCTCTCTGTGCTGGAGGACTGGCAGGCACCGGCCATGCCGGTGTCGCTGCTGTATGCACGGCAGCGGCATGTGCCGCGCCGGGTGCAGGCGTTCATGCAGTGGCTGGCCGAGGTGCTGCGCAGCCAGGTCGATGCCGCAACCAAGGATTGAGCAAAGTCATGGCGCAAGGACGGCTACTTGTTTTAGGCTGCCCTCTGCGAGTTGCCCGGTAGAGGCGACCCTTCCTGTCCGGCGTGCGTATCTTCCGATTTCATTGCGAGGTTACGACATGGCCATCACTTCCCAGGACATCTGCAACGCTGCCGACCAGCTCAAAGGCTTTGTCGGGTTTCACGGCAAGCGCGGCGTTCATATCGTGCGGTTTTCCGAAGACTCGTTCGGCATGGATGTGGCCGACGCCAGCATCACGCCTTGCAACGAATTTGTCTGGCGGCCCGTAGAGGGGCAGCGCATGGCGCTGTGCCGCGAACGGCTGGCGCTGTTGTTCGGGCAGCATGTGGATGACCGGCTGAATATCGGCGAGCCGCTGCGCGCTTACCTGCGCCGCAGCGACTTGCCAGAGATTGTGGCCGAGCGCAGCCTCCAGCAGCCTTGAACCCCTGTAGGAGCAGGCTTGCCCGCGAAGAATTCAACTCGGTGCATGGCACCGGCTTTGCCGGTGTTCGCGGGTAAACCCGCCCTACAGGGACTGTGGGCTGCTTTGGGAAGCTTGGTGCAACAAGGCCTCCAGCCCCGCACTGTCCAGCGGCCGGCTCAGGTAATAGCCTTGCACCTCGTGGCAGCGGTCCTTCTGCAGCGCGTTGAGCTGCTGTTCGCTCTCCACGCCCTCGGCCGTCACGGTCAATCCCATCGCCTCCCCCAGGTTGATGATGGCCTGGACCACGGCGCGGTCGCTGCCGCCGTTGTTGTTCAGGCCGCTGATGAAGCGTTTGTCGATCTTGATGCTGTCGAACGGGTAGGTTCGCAGGTAACCCAGCGATGAATAACCGGTACCGAAATCGTCCATGTTCAGGCGCACACCCAATTCCTTGAGCGACAGCATGGTACCCAGCGCGCCTTCGATGTCGTTGAGCATCACGTTCTCGGTAATTTCCAGCTCCAGGCGTTGCGCCGGGAAGGTAGTGTCCAGCAGGACCTCGCGTACGTCGGCCACTACGTCGCTGCGCAGGAACTGCGCAGGTGACAGGTTGACTGAAACCAGAATGTCGGCGGGCCAGTCATGGGCAGTCCTGCAGGCCTCACGCAGCACCCAGCGGCCCAGCGCCACAATGATGTCGCTCTGTTCGGCCAGGGGGATGAAGGTATCCGGCCCCAGCAACCCTTCCTGTGGATGCTGCCAGCGTAGCAAGGCTTCGACGGCGACAATTTTCAGGTCACTGAGGCGGTAGCGCGGCTGGTAGTACAACTCGAACTCCTGGTTGCGCAGGGCCCGGCGCAAGTCGTTCTCCAGTTGCCGACGGTACTGGATCTGCTGGTTCATTTCAGTAGCGAAATAGCGCCAGGTGTTCTTGCCGTCGGCCTTGGCCTGGTACAGGGCGATATCGGCACAACGGATCAACTCACCCGCATCGAAGCCCTGGGTACGGGTTTGGGCGACACCGATGCTGACGCCAATGTGCAGGGGTTGGCTGTCGAAAATGACGGGTTGTTGCAACAGGCTGATCAGGCGCGCGCAGAAACGGTCGATCTCGCTTCGGTTGTCCATGCCACAGAGCACCAGGATGAACTCGTCGCCGCCCAGGCGCGCAACCAGGTCACTGTCGCGGGTGGTGTCGCGCAGGCGTGTTGCCACTTCCTGCAGTACGGCATCCCCAGCGGCATAGCCGAGCGAGTCGTTGATCGGTTTGAAGTTGTCCAGGTCCAGCAGCAGCAAGGTCAGTGGCGGCGAGTCACTACCGCGCAGCAGTGCCTGCTCCAGATGCCTGGCGAGCTTGTTGCGGTTGGCCAGCCCGGTCAGCGGGTCGTGCAGCGACAGGTGCTGAATGCGGGCATGGGCGTCGACTTCGTCGGTGATGTCGCTGGCGGTTCCACGAAAACCAATGGGCTTGTCGTGGTACCAGATAGCGCGGGCAGAGATCCGGCAGTAGCGGTTCTGGCCATTCTGGTCGCGGTAGGTGCAACGCAGGTTGGCCAGTTGTTGCGGGTCGGCGGTAGCCAAGGCATCCAGCCAGGGCGACAGGGGCGTAGTATCGCAGGCCAGCAACTGATTGAGCGGGTGACCCAGCCAGTCGTCTACCGGGTAGCCAGTGACATTGGCAAAACGTTGCGACAGGTAAGTCAGGCGTTGTTGCCGATCAGTTTCCCAGATCCAGTCGGATGCCGACTCAGCCACCGCGCGAAAACGTTGTTCGCTGGCCTCAAGGGCCTGGTTGCTCTGTTGCAAATGCACAAGCGTCAAGCCGATCGCCTGCGAGCTGCGTAAAGCATGGCGGCACAGGTAGAGCATTACCAGGCCAAGAATCATCAGTGCGCTCAACAGGGCTGGCAACACCGCCCACAGCAGTTGTCGCCCCGGTAGCGGGCTGCTCCACGACAGGTGGTAGCCGGTGTCGCCCAGGTTTATTCGCAGGTGATGGTGCTGCTGCATGTCTTCCTTTTCCACCCGCATGCCGGCAAGGCCAGCACCTTTGCCCAGTTGCGCCAGCTTGTCCTCGGTGAGCTGGTCGACGAACAGCATCACTGGTGCCTGGCTCACCTCGCTGTCGGTGACCTCGCGGTCCGGGCGTACGGCTGCGGCGCTGAGCACGGCCGGCCAGCCATTGAACAACACGAAGTGGGTGATCTGTTCACGTGAAATGGCTGCCGCCCGGGCCTGGTCGATGATCGGCTGGAGCGGTGCATCTATATAAGTGCTGGCGCCGGCCTGACTGGGCAGGCCCTTGAAGAGGGCATAGGTGGTATGGTCATCTTCCACCACAAACACACCCTCATAGCCGCTGGCGCTATACAGCGACTCACCTATGTTCTTTTCGTCATAGGCCCATTGCCAGTCGGCCTGGCCCTTGAGGTGCTCAAGGGCGGCATCCCATACGGCATAACTGGACAGGAACTGTCGCGAGGCGAGTAGCCGTTGCTCCAGCGCCTGGTTCGCATGGAAGGCGCTGCGCTCGCGCTCCTGCTGGTCGAGGGTGGCGGCGATGTTGAACAGCGCGCCGAGTATGACCAGGCAAGCCAGGCCGAACACAGTGCTGAAGCCGGCGATCAGGTGACGCACTTGAAAGCGTGGGGTTGGGCTGGCGGGTGGAAGGTTGGCGGTCCTGGCCATGCGCTAGCGGCTCCTTCAGGCAACCTCCCGCCAGACAGTCAGGCAGCAGGTTCAATCAGGATAGGCCAGCCTGAGCGTGGCAGCTTCACTACGGGCGAAATTGACCTGGTCGCGGCCAGCATGCTTGGCGGTGTACAGCGCCTTGTCTGCCTGTTCGAGCCAGTGCTCGGGGGAGCCCAGGGCGGCATCGAATGGCGACAGGCCGATACTCAGGCTGATGCGCAGATGCGGCAACTGCGGGTTGCGGTAGCTGGAAACCCGCTCACGCAGGCGCTCCATGGCGAGGCAGGCCTGGGCTTCGCTGGTGTCGGGCAGGATCACGCAGAACTCGTCGCCCCCGTAACGCCCGGCCTGGTCGCCCTCGCGCAGGTTGCGCCGCAGTTCGGCACTGAGCTGGCGCAGTACACAATCGCCGACCACGTGGCCGAAGGTGTCGTTGATGGTCTTGAAATGGTCGATGTCGATCAGGGCAACGACCGCATGCCCCTGTTGTTGCTTGCAAGCTTGGTATTTGAGCAGCAACAGGTCTTTCCACGCCCCGTGGTTGAGCAGCCCGGTCAGGCTGTCAGTCAAGCTCAGGGCACTCAGCCGGCGCTTGTGGTCGCCCAGCTTGATTGCAAGTTGGTAGCACACCCAACCCAAAGCCAGCGGATAAAGCGTCAACATGGGCAGGCAGGCATAAACCTGCAGGGGGGTGGCGGTCAGTTGCAGGCCGGGGGCGAGCAGCAGGATGGCGACCAGCATGCCGGCCAGTTGCGCCAGCATCCCGCGAAAGACCATGCGCTTGCCGCCAGCGGCGACGTTGTTCATGGTCATCATCGACAGTACGGTGACGCTGGGGAGCGGGTTGAAGTGCATGGCAGCGGTCCAGAACCCACCCATCAGCGAATCCAGCAGCAGGTTGCGTTGTTCTGCCTGGTACGGCGCTGCCGAGCGGGCAGCCCATAGGTAGGCCACGTGCGGCCACAGCAGCCCGTTGAACAGCATCAGCAGCCATGCCCAGGTGGGGGGCGACAACGGCGCAATGCCTGCCATGACGCTGAACATCCCAATGCCCAGGCCGATGACGCGCGGCAGGTAGATGCGCTTGACGAATGAAAGGCCTTTGCCGCTGCGGTTGTCCATCATGGTCATGTTCTTCTGCCGAGGTGCCGTTTATCGCATAACTTGCATGAATATTGTTGAACAGTGTTTCATCGGCGAAAAATGACCTTACAAGCCAATTCACGGTTGATCCGATCACTGTGGGGTAACATGAAGGCTTTCCTGTTGCTCGGAGTGTTGCTGATGGTTCCTTTGGCCAATGCCGCCGGTGAGCCGGCGCCACAGCGGGACGGACGTTTTCACAACCAGGCGCTGCTGCCACAGGATGGTGTATTGAAAAAGTTGCGCATCGGGCTCAAGTACCTGTTCCTGCGCAAACCGCCGGAAACGCGCCCAGCCACCCCTATCAGCCTGCAGCCGATGACCCGTGAGCAGGTGCTTGATGCGCCTGACCACAGCTTATGGCGCCTGGGCCATTCCACAGTATTGCTCAAGTTGCGTGGGCGCTTCTTTATTACCGACCCGGTATTCGCCGAGCGCGCCTCACCGGTGCAGTGGGCTGGGCCGTTGCGCTTTCATGCGCCGCCGCTGGCACTGGACCAGTTACCGCCGCTGGCGGCGGTGGTGCTGTCGCACGATCACTTCGACCACCTTGATGAGCAGGCAATACGTCAGTTGGCTTCGCACACCGGGGTATTTTTGGCGCCACTGGGCGTGGGGGACCTGCTGATCAACTGGGGAGTGGCGCCTGCCAAGGTACGCCAGCTTGACTGGTGGCAGGAAAGCGAAGTGGAGGGCGTACGCTTCGTCGCCACCCCGGCCCAGCACTTTTCCGGGCGCGGCCTGCTGGACAGCAACCGGACCTTGTGGGCGTCGTGGGTGATCATTGACGAGGATGTGCGGGTGTTCTTCAGTGGTGATACCGGGTACTTCGATGGCTTCAAGCAGATTGGCGAGCGCTTGGGGCCGTTTGACCTGACCCTGATCGAGACCGGCGCCTACAACCTGGCCTGGCCTGATGTACACATGCAGCCGGAGCAGAGCTTGCAGGCCCACCTGGACTTGCGCGGGCGCTGGATGCTGCCAATCCACAACGGCACTTTCGACCTGTCCATTCACGGCTGGCAGGAACCGTTCGAGCGTATTCTGGCGCTGGCCAACCAGGCCCAGGTGCGGCTGAGTACGCCGCAGATGGGCGAACGGGTCAGCCTGGACTCGCCACATGCCGGTCAGAACTGGTGGCAGCCGCGGCCTGTGCGTCAGCGCGGGCAGGGGCATGAACAAACGGTAGCGGCGCGTTGAGTATCATTTATTGTCGTCCTTGTTATGCCGGGCTGAGGCCTGCTCGTCCTGCAATAGCCGCGAGGGTGGCTTGCCGCTGTCACTGCGCACTTGTGCATGGCTGATCAGGCCGAAGATGAAGCTACCGCCGATGATGTTGCCGGCCAGCGTTGGCAGGGCGAACTCCAGCCAGAAGCTGCGCCAGGTTTCATCGCCGGCCCAGACCAGGTAGGACACCTCGACCGAACCCACCACGATATGGGTGAAATCGCCAAGGGCCATCAGGTAGGTGATCATCAGTATGATCCAGACCTTGGCGTGTTCCATGGACGGGATCATCCAGACCATGGTGGCGATCATCCAGCCCGATACGATGCCCTTGGCGAACATCTGGCTGATGTCGTTCTTCATTACCTTGCGGCCTACTTCCAGAAAGGCCACATCGGTCTTGCTGTCGAAGATCGGCAGTTCCAGCATCACCCAGGCCACCAGCAGGGTGCCGGCCAGGTTACCGAGCAGCACCACGCTCCACAGGCGCAGCAGGCGCCCGAAATTGCCCAGGGTGGGGCTGGTCATCACGGGCAGCACGGCAGTAAGGGTGTTTTCGGTAAACAGTTGCTGGCGTGCCAGGATCACCGCGAGAAAGCCCGCGCTGTAGCCGATGCTGGCAACCACTTGGGCGCTGTCGCCTGCTGGCAGGCGGGCGTAGAACAGCCCCATGGCCATCAGCGAAAGCCCCATGGACAAACCGGCGGCAAGTGCCGACCACCACAAGGCAGCAAGCGTGCGCTCCAGTTCCTGATCGCCTTGATAACGAATGATTTCGTGCAGCACTGCCGCCCGAGGTGGCTGGTTGTGGCTGACCTCCTGCTCTTCATCTGCAGAAAGGCCCGGGGTTTTCTCGCTCTGCGCATCGCTCATGGCCACTACGCTCCGTGGGGTGATTCTGTACAGATCCGTGGCGCTTTCATTAGTTGCCGGTTGCGTGATGAAACGCTTGCGAAAAGTTTTTTAGAACAAGGTGTTGACTCTGATTTCAAAGCGCGTATTATTCGCCTCCTCGCAGCGATGAACGCTTCGGGGTAAGCGGTAAGTTATTGAAGTTGTTAGCTTTTGAAAGAAAGCGGTGGTAAAAAACTTCAAAATAAACGCTTGACAGCAAATTAGGAAAGCGTAGAATGCGCGCCTCGGTTGAGACGAAAAGCTCTTAACCAAACGCTCTTTAACAAATCGAATCAAGCAATTCGTGTGGGTGCTTGTAAGTACGGACTGATAGTCAAAAAGATTATCAGCATCACAAGTGGCCATGCGAGAAATCACATAGTCATTTGAGATTGCTGAGCCAAGTTTAGGGTTTCTTAAAAACCCAAGCAGTATTGAACTGAAGAGTTTGATCATGGC